>Ga0265297_10003781_pt1 | contig 26446 bp, 26 predicted proteins | sample Munlanlwell13791_FD_192502 | JGI IMG/M metagenome (GOLD analysis project Ga0265297, IMG submission 192502) | Leachate microbial communities from a municipal landfill in Southern Ontario, Canada - Leachate well 137-91 | ecosystem: Engineered > Solid waste > Landfill > Unclassified | place...
CTACAAGAGGTGAGATGGTTTTTCTCAGAATAGGTTAGATCGTACAGCTGTGACTCAAGTTCAAGGTGGTGGTTTTTGTTCTGATACAGTACTCTGATTGAATGATGGGTTGCATTCTCCGCCCAACAGGGGGTATCAAAATGAAGGGACAGGTCGATTGGTTGGTTCGCTGCAGCTCCGTCGTGGATGATAGAACCAAGGGAAAGCTCCTGACGAAACGACCATGCATCGTTCCACCACTCATCAGATTCAGCGGAAACCTGCAGGGAGCAGACCTGAAAAAGGAAGATTCCTACGAGGAGGGAAACCCGGATTGATTTTGTTAGCATCGCAGCGAAGAAACCCCCATGTTCATTTAATATCGACCTCTCTGAATAATTATTCTGTGCTATTATATTATTCTTTTTACACGAAAAAAAACAAAAAATCAGATGATCCGGCCTTTTTTAATGACGGTTTCAACCAGATTCACCCCGAAATGATAGGGAAGGAACTGATGGTTCGGACAATCCAGGATGAGAAGGTCTGCCTGTTTACCAGGCTCGAGGCTACCGATGACCTGCTGCATCCCGATGGCACAGGCGGCGTTAAACGTCGCAGCCGTGATCGCTTCTGCAGGAGTCATCTTCATCTGCAGACACGCAAGCTGGATGACCAGCTGCATGTTCTCCGTCCAACAGTTCGGGTTGAGGTCTGTCGCAAGTGCAACAGGGACACCAGAGGCGATGATTTTTCGCGCAGGGGCATACCGCTGCATCATCAGACAAAAAGGGGTGCCAGGGAGAAGAACGCCGATGACCTGTTGCCGCGCCATTGCTTGTAACCCCGCTGCCGAGGACCGCAAAAGATGGTCCGCACTGATCGCGCCAACCTCTGCAGCAAGCGCTGCGCCTCCAGTGTTTACGATTTCATCCGCATGCACCTTTGGAATCAGACCCTGCTGTTTACCTGCATTAAGGATTCTTCTGGCCTGGGGAACCGTATATGCTCCTTTCTCACAGAACACATCGCAGAACTGCGCCAGACCCGCCGCCTTCGGAAGCATCTCGGTAAGAATCGTCTGAATATAGTCTTCTGGCCGTTGCTCCTTTGGGATCGCATGCGCGCCAAGGAACGTCGACACCAGACTCATCGGATGCCTCTTCTGAAGTTGTTTCTGAACCTTCAGGAGCTTCAGCTCAGTACTCACATCAAGCCCATACCCGGTTTTCGCCTCACAAGTTGTCGTTCCATGCTGCAGCATCCTATCAAGACGTTTCTGACTCTGCTGCAACAGCTGCGTCGCAGAAGCTCTCCGCGTCTGCTTGACGGTGTAGAAAATCCCCCCACCACGCCTCAGTATCTCCATGTACGGGACCCCTGCGAGCTTCAAGTCCAACTCAAACTCACGAGACCCTGCAAACACCACATGGGTATGCGGGTCGACAAACCCAGGCATGACAAGTTTCGATGAGGCGTCAATCACGATCTCTGCCTGATATCGAAGGTGTCTGCCCACGTCCACAATCAGACCATCCCGGATCGCAACAGACCCATGTTTCACCACCCCAAGGTTCTTCATCTGCTTCCAAATCCGAGGTGCCTTGGGTCCCTGTAACGTGAGCAGTTCACCAGCATTTTTGATCAGAAGATCAACTGATTTCATAGGAGGTGCCCAAATAGTTAAATGAAGGACTCTTGATTAAGGTTTACGGTGAGTAGTAATGGCACGACTGATTGAATGTGTTCCGAATTTCAGTGAAGGGAAAAACAAGCAGACGATCGATACGATCCATACCCTCATAAAAAACCACACGGAGGTGACGCTCCTGGATTTCAGCCCAGACGCGGACCACAACCGCACCGATGTCACCCTAATAGGACCCCCAGAGGCAGTCAAAGCAGTCGTCTTGGAGATCGCCCTGAAATGCGTCGAGCTCATCGACATGAACAAACACAAGGGGGAGCATCCACGCATGGGAGCAATCGACGTGGTCCCGTTCATCCCCATCACCGAGGTTGGGATGAGTGAATGCATCCAGCTTGCCAATGACTTTGCCAAGGAATTCTCAGAGAAAACCAACGTCCCCTGCTATTTGTACGAGGAGGCAGCGAAACGAGAAGACCGACGAAACCTTGCTGACGTCCGACGAGGGGAATACGAAGGACTTAAAACAGAAATCGGGAAAAATCCTGACAAAATCCCTGACTACGGCCCAAACAAAATCCATCCGACAGCAGGAGCAACCGCGGTCGGTGCACGCTTTTTCCTCATCGCGTTTAACGTCAACCTTGGGACAACCAACCTTAGGGTTGCTGACCAAATCGCAAAAGTAGTGCGCCACAGCAGCGGAGGCTACCGATATGTTAAAGCAAAAGGATTTGAGATCAAAGAGAAAGGAATCGTTCAGGTGTCGATGAATCTGACGAACTACCAGAAGACCTCCATTTATCGGGTCTTTGAGACCATAAAGAACGAAGCAGAACGATACGGGGTATCGGTCATCAGCAGCGAGATAGTAGGGTTACTGCCACTGGAAGCAGTCGTGGATTCTTTGAATCATTACCTCCGTCTTGAGAAGTTCACCGTCGACCAGGTGCTCGAAAAACGTCTGATTGAGATAAAAAAGTGATGCCTATGACAAAACTCGTCAAACAAAATATCAAAATGTTCCTCGATGAGCTTGCCTCCGACAGCCCTGCGCCAGGTGGGGGGAGTGTCGCCGCCCTATCAGGGGCGCTCGGCGCGGCGCTTTCCTCGATGGTCTGCAATCTCACCAGAGGGAAGCAAGGCTATGAAACTGTTCAAGACGAGATGACAGAATTGCTTCAGAAAAGCGAAGCACTCCGCCAGGACCTCACCGACCTCATCGATAAGGATACCGATGCCTTCAACGAGGTCATGAAAGCACTGAAACTCCCCAAAGAAACAGAGGAGCAAAAAGCACAGAGAAAAAACGCTCTGCAGACCGCATTCAAACAAGCCGCAGAAATACCGCTGGAGACCGCACGAAAATGCCTCCAGATCCTAGATGTCGCACACATCGTCGCTAAGAAAGGAAACAAAAACTCGATTACCGACGCAGGTGTTTCCGCGTTACTCGCACAAACCGGTGTGCAGGCTGCGATGCTCAACGTCCGCATTAATCTGAGCTCTATCAAAGACGAAGACTATGTTTCGCAGGTGACCACGGAGCTACAGGAACTCCTCCAAGACACGATGCAAAAATCAGCTGAGATACTGGTGATCGTTGATCAAAATCTCTGAGTATGCAAGGTTGGCCACCAATGGGCATCGCACCTAAGGATCTGTATGAACGTTTATTCGGTGTGTTTGGGCTTCAACAGTGGTGGCCGGTCGATAAAACATATCATCAGAAACACCATAGCGACCCTCGTTTTGAGATCATCATTGGAGCGATTCTCACGCAGAATACCGCTTGGACGAACGTAGAAAAAGCCCTAGGGAACCTCAAAAAACAACACATCTTCACCAGTCATGCGATTGCACAGATCGCGGTAGAACACCTCAAACTCATGATTCAACCTTCCGGGTTCTTCAACCAAAAAGCCCACCGCCTCAAATGGTTCTCCTCGTATCTTGAAAACCAGTACGGAGGGGATCTCCAGATGTTTTTTTCACGAGACACAAGAGAAATCCGCGATGAGTTACTCTTATTACCTGGGATTGGCCCAGAAACTGCGGATTCGATGCTGCTGTACGCAGGGGATCATCCGGTGTTTGTGGTGGATGCATACACGAGACGAATCTGCCATCGGCTCCCGTATCCCATAGAAAGCGATTCCTACGAGGTGATTCAAGATTTTTTTGATAGCAGCCTGAAATCGTCCATTGGAAAAGAAGAACGAATCCCTATCTACAAAGAATTCCATGCGCTGCTCGTTCAACTCGCAAAACAGTACTGCTGGAAGAAAAAACCCGCTTGCGACACCTGCCCGCTTACCACCCTATGCGAGAAGCTCCTCTAGTTTGTTGCGTAAGACCTCCGCAGGGATATCAGGAAGCGAAATCAGCTGAGAATTCCCCACCTGGCCTTTGCCTGAAGGTTTGACTTTGATGAACCCCGCTAGTTCGATTTCCTTCAGATAATTCCAGAACATCGTATGTGCCCGTGCATCCTCAGCATACTCCTCGCAGGTGATCGCGTAGGTCTTCTCTACTTCCCCCGTGTTTGCGTACGCGGTCCCCTCCTTCTGCAATCGTTTGGCTATCGAAAGCAACGTCAGTAACTGATGCTTCCCAAGGTTCCGTAGTTTGGTTTCTGTGACCACCGAGTAGGTCTCTGCTTTTGCGGCACGCACATGTTCAGGTGTCACCTGTTTGACGTGTTTCTCATCTGCGTACATCCCTGCTTTCCAGAGCAGTTCGATGCAGAATCGTGCGTCTCCATAGTCACTGGCGATGTCTGCAATCAAATCGATGCTTTCCGCCCGGACGGTGTTTGCATGAAACGCAAGCTCGACCCGTTGTCGTATGATATCATACAGCTCATCACGGGTGTATTTCTCCAGAGTGATGGTAGTGCTGCGTTTAAACGTGCTGAGCGCTGCTTCCTCCAGATCGGTGAGCACATCCTTCTGCGAAATCATAATCACCGACACAGTCGTCCCTGTTTTTGTAGTCTCGTCATTAAACCGGGTGAGATCATAAATGAGATTGGACCCACCTTTTTTTAACAGAGCGTCGACCTCATCAAGGACAAGCAGGAGGTGCGATTCTTTCCGCACCAGGTGCGTCCGAAGAACCTCCAGCATCTCCTGCACAGAGAAGCCTCGGTCAGGAAATCGTGCATCAAAATGATTTAACACCCCAAGGAGGACCATCGCATCGGTGGACCGTTTGCGACAATTGATATGAACGTACTCGAGGATCTTGCCTTGTTTTCGTGCGATTTGAACAAGCGACTGACAGAAATATTTCGCCATCGCGGTTTTGCCAGTCCCGACCGGCCCGCGAATACACGCATTTTGGGCGGTATTGACAAAAACCGGTTTGAACATCTGAGCAAGTCGTTTCAGCTGCTCCGTTCGATGGGGGAGCTCGCTGGGGACATAATCAAAATCCAGGACGTGAAGGTCTTTGATGACGGATGAGGAGAACAACTCATCTTCAATAATACTACCCATACCCCACGGTAATATCTCCTCTTCATATAACTTTATCTTCTCCGAGGGATAAAGATTATACGCCGGTACGATATTGTGATTGCTTACCATGGGAGATGAACCTGCAGCAGGAAAATCAATTGAGTTTCTGAAACGCACGTTTCAGACCTATTATGCATCCAACAGAATTGAACTGCCGGACCGGTTTGGACGCAGGGAATTTGCTTTTCTGCTGTTCAACGGCAAAGGGATGATACGCCACCTGGGTTTCGAGAAACGGGAGCTGGTATGGAAGTTCCTTGCGGAGCGCGCCCCCCGACACGCCTATTATTCCTCAGCGTATTATCAGCACCCGGATGCAGCGAAAATGCAGGACAAGGTCTGGATGGGTGCAGAACTCATCTTCGATCTGGATTCCGATCATTTACCGAATGCAGAACGCATGGGGTATGTCGAATCGCTGCTCGAAGTGAAAAAAGAATTTATCAAACTGGTTCATGAGTTTTTACTTGGGGATTTTGGGTTTCAAGAGAAATACCTGGATCTGTATTTCAGTGGGGGGCGAGGGTATCACTGTCATGTGAAGGACCCAGCAGTCCTTGATTTGGACAGCAATGAACGACGAGAGATCGTTGATTACATCACTGGACGTGACCTGCAGGATTCGCTTATCTTCCATGAGCAAGTGACGAGCCGGAAAAGCTATGGAGGCCATTCGTTTGCCAGCGGAAAAAGCTTGAAGATGCCGACCCCTGACCAAGAGGGATGGAAAGGGAGGATCAGTAGAGGGATTATTGACCTGGTCAATGAAATTACCAAAAGTGAGAATCCCGAGGAAAAACTACAGGAATACGGGGTGAGCGCGCGTGACGCAGAACGCCTGGTCCAAGAGCTCTCAGAGGACCGGGTGAGACGGATAAAAGACGGCTTGTTAGACCAGTCGAAGACCATCCGGAAGTTTTTTCTTAACCGTGCGTTGCGGAAAACAGCAGTCTCTCTCAGCGCAGGGGAAACCGATGAACCTGTGACCTGTGATGTGAAACGACTCATTCGATTACCCGCATCACTACATGGAAAAACGGGGTTGAAAGTGGTGAAAATCGAGGTGGATGACCTGAAGGATTTCGACCCCCTCCAGGATGCAGTCATCCTACCGGAAGACCCAGTACAGATTGCTCTGCAACGAGCGGTGACCGTTGAAATGAAAAATCAGACATACCACTTAAACGAAGGGACACAGGAAGTTCCAACCTACCTTGGGGTCTTTCTGATAGGGCGAAAAGAGGCGACGCTCCAGTAACACGGCCAATTTTTTTTACTAGACACCGGTAGCTATATAAAGGAGAGAAAATAATAAAATAATAACCTTGTTTCAATCTGGAAAGGCTTTATGAGAAAAATCACGATCAGTCTGTCTATCATCGTCATTGGAATGCTTCTTGTTCCAGCAACCTCGTCATTGTCTTCAGGGGGAACCATTCATGGTACTGCGGTGCTCCAAACCGTGCGTGAGCAACGGTTGCGAGAGTTACATAACAACCTCCAGGTAGGAACCACCTCTGAGTTGTACCGCTCCTATGACGAAATGACGGAAGATTTGCAACGTCTTGCGACGAACTATTCTCAAATCATGTCATTGACGTCCCTAGGGAAGACCCACGAGGGGAGAGACCTTTGGTTGGTGAAAATCTCTGATAATGTTTCCCAGGAGGAGAACGAGCCCGGGGTCCTGTTCATGGGTGCTCATCATGGGAACGAAAAACCAAGTTACGAGGTCTGCTTGTTCTTTATTGAATACCTGCTTAAAGAGTATACAAATTCCAGTCTGCCTGAGGTACGGGATGCGGTGAACAGCACACAAATCTATGTCATCCCAATGGTCAACCCAGATGGTGTGGAGGCAGGGACACGAAAAAACCGGGCTCCTAACCATGGTTCTTTTGGACGAAAAACAGAAATCACATCGATTGGGGTGGATCTGAACAGAAACTATGGGTATCGCTGGTTCCGCTATTTCCTGCTGATCCCGTTCTATGGGAGAGCAACCAGTTTCTTTGATAGAAGTGAAGCGTATCGAGGAACGCAGCCGTTTAGTGAAAACGAAACACAAGCTATCAAACAGTTTATGCAGACCCATGAGATTACCCTGTCACTCTCCTATCATACATATGGGGGATTCATCCTGTATCCATGGGGATATACGATCCTTCCTCCGAAAGACCGGCTTATTTTTATTTCAATAGGAGAAAATATCTCACGAATCAATGACTATATCTGGTCTCAATCAGTGTATTTGTATCCCACGGTGGGTGATGCCTGCGACTGGATGTATGCAACCTATGGAGTCTATGCGTTTACGATTGAACTGGGGGAGAGTTTTGCTCCCGATGATCCCGTCCTTTTACAAGAGATGTGTCTGAATCATACGACCGTGAATCTGTACGTCTGCCAGCGCGCCGTATCCTTATAAAAAAAAAGGGATGCTGTTACACGAATCGGATGCCCTCGAGGTTGAAGGGAGCTGCAGTGTTCATGTTCAGCCGCTTGTGAATCGTCGATGAGAGATCCACACATTTTGATTCTTCACCATGCCCAAAGATGACCCGTTCCGGACGTGGCGACATATTGTTGATGAACCCGACCAGCTGCCTCCGATCGCTATGACCAGAGAACCCATCGCAGGTCTCGACGTTCATCTCAACAGGTAAGCTAACGATAGTGCCTCCGACATTCATCGGGACTTCCTTTGCACCGCGTTGAATCCGCCGACCGATCGTGCCCTCTGCCTGGTATCCGACGAAGACAAGCGTGTTCTTAGCATCACCGGACCAGTGCTTGAAATACTCCATGACCGGCCCACCGTTCATCATACCACTGGTTGCAAGCACCACGCAGGGGTCCTTGTCCGCAAGGATTTTATCCCGCATTTCTCCGCTATCGACGCGTTTGAAAATCTCGGATAACAACGGGTTATCCCCCTGTTGGAATATCTGTGTTCGAAGTTTGTTGTTCAGATACTCCGGGTATGCGGTATGAATCGCGGTTGCCTCCCAGATCATCCCATCAAGATACACCGGGACCTCAGGGATCTCTTTCATCTTCACCAGGCTTTCCATGACAATCATGACCTCCTGGCTTCGCCCGACCGCGAACACCGGGACAAGGACTTTGCCTTTTTTCTTCATCGATGTCCGAATGATGTCTTTGAGCCGGTCTGTCGCCTCTTTTCTGCTTGGTTGGAAGTCGTCATGCCCCCCATAGGTTTATTCGAGGACGAACGCCTCCGCGCGGGGGAAATGGTTGATCGCAGGGTTGAATAACCAGGTGCGTTCGAACTTGATATCACCTGAGAAGGCAATATTATACAAGCCGTCTCCGATGTGGAAGTGACAAATCGAAGAGCCAAGGATATGACCCGCGTTATGGAAGGTGAGTCTGATGTCGGGGGTGATATCAGTCGTATCCCCATAGCCCATGACGATACAATGTTTGATCACATCGCGAATATTCTCAGAAGAGTACGGAACCTTCTTCGCATCTGCTGCCGCGACCTTGATGTAATCCATCTGCAGTAGGGTCATCAGGTCCCGCGTCGGTGGCGTACAATAGATAGGACCATCATAGCCATACTTGTATAAGATAGGAACAATCCCGCAATGGTCAAGATGAGCATGGGTGATGACCACCGCATCGATTTTCTCCAAGGGCAAGACCTCAGGTAGATGAATATACGGAGATCCATTATTCTCCGCGGAGACATCCACACCACAGTCGATGAGCACCTTGCTATCCTGCGTATGTAACATGGCGCAAGACCGACCGACCTCACGGAACCCGCCCAGGGCGATCATACGGATGTACTTCTCACCGGTGGAGGCGCCACGGTGGATCTTCCTGCCGATCTTCCGGAGGATATCCTTGCGTTCATCGCTCATCGAACGGAGGTACCCGCGGATCTCCTGCACGGTCTTTGATTGAATCGGCGGTGCTCGTACGATACTGGGCGCCCAGTTGATCTTTTTACGTATCTCGTTTAACAGTTGGCCTTCCCGCCCAATCGCCGCACCAGGTTTCAATGCCTCAATAGTTACCTCGCCAACGTCTGGTTGGAAATAGATATTTGTTATCTCCGCTTCTTTGGGGATAATCTGGCGTATTTTCTTTTCTGCGATGTCGATATCCGTCAGCACAGAAGGGTCAGGACGCACCACAATACGTTTCTGCAGACTCTTTGCCATATTTTTGACTAAATCCTTATTGTTGGCAAATTTGTCAGGTGTTTTTGTGTAAATAACTAGAAGCGCGCCTTCGAATTCGACTTCGGAGATGTCAACACTTGCTGGTATAGAGCCTCTTATCTTGCCTCGAATTTCTGCGAGAACATCATCAACGGTCATAATCTACCCTTTTTAACGCTTGTAAAACGAACCTTAAACATTTCTTTATCTTGTAAGAATCCTTAGAAAGTATGGATTACTACTTCCCCATCTTTTGTAAACGTTTTTTCAGATCATCTTCCGGTATCATCCTAAACTCTTTCTCGGTAATCACTGCCACATCAGCCCCGTTACCAGAAGCAGAGTCTCGGCCCATTGCAGCAGTAACCGCCCGTAACGCAAGATCAATACCTTCATTGATGGTCATATCATCATGATACGAATCTTCCAAAACACCAAATGCATAGGGTGATCCTGAACCACCAGCAGTATATTTATCAGGAATAGAACCACCTGCTGCATCCAATGAATAGACATGTCCTCCGGTGGAATCCCACCCGCCAAGAATCAGTTGGACGTAGTAGGGATAGAACTTCCGGGAATTTAAGATATTAGACATGAGTGTTGCAGCGCTCTGCACGGACATTTCCGCGTCCCTTTTTAGGCTATACAGCTTGGTTTCCGCACTGAGATACCGGGAGAGCACCTGCAGATCACCAACAAGTCCTGCGGTCGCAAGTGCGAGATGATTATCGATTTGATACAGTTTTCTAGTTGCTTTATGGGCAATGAGGGTGCCCATCGTGGCTCGACGTTCTGTTGCGATTACCACTCCGTCTTTACAGACAATACCAAGAATGGTGGTACCAGTTTTCTTTAACTCTTCTGTCATAAATTACTCTCCAGTAAACACCAGAAAAACACTGGGTTAGGAATCAGATATCTTTTATATATACTTTGTGGAGGGTGAAGAGGAGGAGATTCGCCCATGACGCCCCCTTTTTTTTCCATCTAAATGATGGAGAGTTGTCGTCCGAGTTTCTCGAACTTGCTTAACGCGAAATCTAAATCCTTCTGAGTGAGACCCGCGTTCATAATGGTACGAATGCGGGCTTTATCCCGTGCAACCATGGGGAATACGATAGGGAGTGCAAAGACTCCTTCATCATAGAGTTTGTTGCTGAGCTCTTTTGCTTTCCCAGAATCCCCGACGATGACGGGGGTAATAGGTGTTTCGCTTCCCCCGGTATTAAATCCTAAGGAGTTTAATTCTTTTTTGAAATAGTTCGTATTCTCCCAGAGACGCCTCACATGCTCAGGTTCTGTTTCAAGCACGTCGATCGCAGCTAGCTGGGCACCGGACACCGCAGGAGGGTGCGACCCACTCAGCAACCAGGTTCGTGATTTGTTGTAGGCGAAGTTGACCAGGTCTTGACTGCCGGCGATCAGACCACCAACCACACCATAGGCCTTGCTGAAGGTCCCCATCTCCACATCGATTTTCCCTTCGATATGGAAATGTGCGCCAATCCCACGTCCATCTTCCCCGATGACTCCTTCCCCGTGCGCATCATCAACATAGGTCATCGCCCCAAACTCATTGGCAAGCTTCACTATCTTATCCATCGGAGCGATGTCTCCGTCCATACTGAAGACTCCATCAGTGATGATGAGAATCCGACGATATTTCTTATCCGCATCCATTAAGACTTTCTCAAGGTCGCTTACGTCGCGATGTTTGTAAATCGCTCGATCTGCTTTGGTAAGCCGGACACCATCGATAATACTCCCATGGTTCAACTCATCACTGATGACGACATCACCTTCGCCAACAAGTTGAGGAATCAGACCTGAATTTGCGGCAAAACCAGTTTGATACACCAAGGCAGATTCTGTTCTTTTAAATTTAGCAAGTCGTTGTTCGACGTCCATGTGGATTTTCATGGTTCCTGCAATCGCACGAACCGAACCAGACCCAGCACCGTATTTCTGCGCAGCATCGATGGCTGCTTTGGCAAGGCGCGGGTGGTTGCTCAGATTCAGATAATTATTCGAACAGAGCATGATTACTTCTTTGCCGTTGACGATGGAGTGCGGTTTTGAGCCACTCTCAAGGATACGGATGTTCCATTCCAAATGATTTTTTACTAATTCATTATATTCGTCTTTTAAAAATTTGTTTGGGTGTCTTTTTGTAAGTTGTGTCATCATGTTACCTCCAAGAATGATACGTGCCCCACGGGGGGTCAGGAAATACAATTCCGATATTAAAAGCTGTTGGTTTGTAGCTTCATGACTCTGCTGAGACGGTAGCCGATTACCACCATGAGGTATCCTTGTTTGGCAAAACGACGATCGAGCTGTGCATCACCTGTATCTACTCGCAAAATCGGGGTATGTATCAGTTTTGAGGGAGTCGCAACAACGATGATGTTTTCGAGTCCTATCTTCTTAATGACGGATGGGCTGAGCTGGAGATTCCCACGACCAAGGATGAACCCCTGTGCTCCGATGGGGCTGAGAAGAATTTTTGCTTGCGGATATTTTTTGAGAAGCTGAAGAATTTGTTCTTCGTTCACATCCTTTGCAAGAAGCTTTTTTTGGTAGATTGCATCAATACCTAGGAGGGTGTGCTCGATGTGAAGCTTCGTCGCGATATGGTCGATCGTCCCACCGGTGCAAAAGAGGAACATCCAATCCGGATGTTTTTCGAGTTCGTCTTTGATATGTTCTGCGAGTTCGTCTTTGACCTCATCATCAGAGACCGATTCAAAACAAGACTTCCCGACCTGTATATAGGTTGGTTCGATGATGCCTTTTGCTATTCCATAGAGGCGTATCTTCCATTCTCCTTTTCGGTAGAGTTCCTCATCAAGATCCATGATTTCAACATCACCAACGGTCAGCTGTTTATTGATGAATGCATGCAGCATTTTTGCAGTGGCATTCGTTGTGACACCAAAGAGCCCTGAATGCATTTTTACTCCTGCGGGAATACCAAGGAGCGGGATTTTTTTATCAACAATAGTGAAGATATCTCGTGCCGTTCCGTCACCACCACAGAAGACGAGTAAATCCAGATTCTGGGCAAGAAAGCGTGTACAGGCATTTTTCGTATCATTCGCTGAGGTGGTGTTTCCTCTGGGTGAATATACAATCTGTTTCTGTGTGATACCAACCGCCTCTAACTCAGCATCACCCATGTCCCCGGCGCAGGTGATCCACAGCACCTGCTGTTGGTTCTGATCGAGGGTAAAAAACGCCCGGAGCATCTCTTCTGCCTTCTGCCATGCGACCGGGTGTGCTCCGAGTTTGACTGCCTCGTCGACAACTCCATCTGTTCCTTTAAGTCCGACGCGGCCGCCCATCCCAGCAATAGGGTTGACTAGGAAACCAATTTTTATGCTCATGTCATGAAACAGGGATGGTTCTCAATAGAAACAGGATTTAAAAACTGATTGGTAGGAATCATCGACTTTCTCATTTTGAGATTTTGCCACGATGTGTTTAAATACCTTAAAAAAGAGAAGAGAAGAGTGGTGAGGAAGGGCGACGTTCGGCTCTTGTCTTGTCTTCCCGATCTGCGCTCTTGTCTTCCGGTGACGCTGGTGTTGCGTGGCTGCGTTGCGTCGGTGTGGCGCGCTGTTGCGCTCCTCGTTTCCCCGCCTTCCTTACCGTGTGGGGTGGTGAGGAACTCTTTTCTGGCCTTGATGCAGGGAAGCCTGGACAGTATCAAGATCGACGGTGCCGTTGGCATATGTTTTCAGAAACGTGGTGGTATCAATGCTGTAGAGCTGTGAATCGCACATCAGAAAATATTCCGAGCACGCAGTATGTTTTACGTCTTTGATGACTTCTTTGGTGATCGCGGAGGTGAAATGAAAGTCTTCGGAGAGGAAGAGATCCACCCCGTTCTTTAAGGTAGAAACAAGGATGGTACAGTCGTTTCGAACATGACTTGGCTCGATTCCATGGTCTTCCATGGAACGAAGGCAGGTCTGGCCAAGGGTGTCAGAGACCAGTCGGTTTTTAAAATCTATCACGGTCGCGTGTGCATGAGCCAACCGTTTTATTGCTTTTTTATGCTTTGCCTCTCTGATACGACCCCAGATTTTTAGTTGTTCAAGTTCGGAGGCGACCGTTGCTGTGACAAAACAAGGGATGCGATCACGCACGATTGTTTTTATGATCTGATCGACAGAGGCATCCTCCTTTAGCAGGAAGGACGTATCGAAGGAGATGCTTCGTATCCGGAGTCGTTCGTTCATGGGTCCCTCTGATACTTCTAACAATCAGGATGGTTCTGTTCCATTAATAGTTTTTGAACATCGATACCGGCCGTGGTTTTCACTTTCTTGAAATGATGTATTCCTTGAGTAGACAGCAGCACTAAAAAGGAAAAAGTTGAAGATATGTATTCATTCTTCAACAGAGTTCTTCCTGGGGGCATGCGTATTGATATTCTCTGAGAGCAAATCCCCAGTGGTTCTCAATTTTCTTTTTTATGGAACCGGTGAAGGTGTACTGGTCCTTCTGAATGGTTTTCTGCGTCTCAAGGTACGCTTTCAAGGACGGTTCTGTTTTTTGGTATTCTTTGAGCTTGAATGTCGTATACAGGGTGCTGATGGTTTCCAGGGGTTGAGCGATGAAATGTTCATACTGCACCTCTAGGAGGTTCTGCGAGGGGATGAGGTGTTTATCCTGAAGGTATTTCTTGGTCATCTGCGTAAATAAGTGCATCATGTGGTCTTCAACGTTTTTGAGTGGTGGGGGAGTCTGGACGCAGTACAAGGGGATGACCTTGCGCATGAACTTCAGCATGGACATGTATACATCATAGGGGTTTCGGTACATGTAGATGAATTTCGCGTCCGGGAACATTTCCAAAAGCTGGGGGATTTTCCCGGTGTTGTCCTGATTCTTCAGAACCAGTTGTTTGCCTTGATAGAACATGGTGATTTTTTTCAAGAGATGAAGGTAGGTATCCTTCCAGTCTTCGATGGTTTGCGGAGAGGCGTTGGTAAAATCGATGTAGTTGTTGTAATGCGCGATATTCTGTGGGAAGCACCAGCTTTATTCATATTTTTAACAATCATTTTTGATACAATAATTAGGATTTTAAAAAGAAAGAAATCTACATAATTATTAGCTCATTGGTGTTTTTATTGTACAATTCAACCTCTGTCATGGATTAAAGTGCAAAGTTATGGTTAGATAAAACATATTTATAGGAGAACCGTGATGTAAAATATGATAAGGGGCAGGAAAGTTATGGATAAGAAACCTCTGATTGGAGTCTGTATCCTGGCTGTGGTTCTTCTTATTCTGGCTTCATTGACTAATGTGGTGGGGTATCAGTCTGTCAAATCACATACTATATGTGATTCGCCCTTGTTTGACATCAGAACAAATAGTGCTACGAATAATGAAAATGTGAGAGTTCTCACATCTGATTATCTTGGTAAGGGAATTAATGCCTTTTCATTTCCTCAAAGAGATAGCAGAACAGAAATGATTCAGAAGTTTATCGATGGAATCAGAGCAATGGATGACGAGACATATAACAGATTTATTAAATATGCTGTAAATCAAATAGCCTATAAAGATAATTTCAAGGATAATGACATTATAGAATTCACAAGGCAACTATACCAGTTTAGAGAAAACACACAAAAACTTGAGGTTTACACACATAATTTAGATGACCAAAAGACTTATCGATACAACTTTGTTCGAACATTGTGTTGGCTCCCTGGATGTTTTATTTATTTTATAATTGATTATGTTTTTATCTTGATTGTTGGAATGCTAATTATGATATATTTAACTGTATCATATCCTAAAGATTGTAATCCTCCCACCAGTATGTCGGTATGTTGCCATTAATAAAATTATAGACGAGGACATTAAAATCATATGAAAACGAAATGGTTAGCGGTTGGAATCATTCTCTTGTTTGTTGGTGTGACCATAGCACCAGCGATAGCACAGACTACTGAGAAACAATCGGTATCACGAGGGACCTGGTTGTATGTCGGTGGGAGTGGACCAGGGAACTACACGAGGATTCAAGATGCGATTGATAATGCGGGTGATGGGGATACTGTGTTTGTCTATAATGAATCATCCCCGTACTATGAGAATATTTTAATATCAACCTCCCTCACATTGAGAGGAGAACAGAAAACTTCGACGATTATCAAAGGAATGGTGAGTATCGCCACACATGGAGTAACAGTAACTGGATTTACCATTGAGGACTCTTATGGTGTTGATATACCTGGTCTAATTGGTACTGGGACTGAGGAGAGTCCCAATATCATTGATGGGAATATAATGAGAAACGTATCTGTAGGAGTTACTGTTCGGGGGGCAGGGAAGACGTGTGGGTACTTTATTATCTCCAATAACGTCATCTATGCGCATCAAGTCGGGATACAGGTTTTTGGTAAGAACAATACCGTGTTCGGTAACATCATATCTTTCACAAATTACCCTGCCAGTTACTATGGAATTACCTCCTGTGGAGATTTCAACAATATTTCTTATAACACCATTTCTGGAGCTGGTGCAGCGATTTACATCTTACGTTCCTTAAAAACAATGATTTATCATAATAATATTATCGAAAACCCTGGTTATGGCGTGCTACTCGTTGAATCTTCAGGAGGCGACATGATTCTTCAAAATAACTTCATGAAGAACGGTAAAAATGCATATATTAGTTTTAAATTAACAGTGGCTTTGAATACCAAATATTATAATGCGTGGGGCCAAGAGCACCCAATTATTTTAAGCGTATGGGATGGGAATTATTGGGATGAACCACGATTAGAGCCCTATCCAATTGATGGATTTTTCTGTATACATGGGATTTTATTTACGCTTCTTTGGATTCTACTAGGCATCAACTATTATAATTTCAAGAATTTTCAACGGTTCGATATGCATCCTGCACAAGAACCCTATGACATCCCAGGGATGAGTTGAGTAAAATGAAGAGAATCCTTGCAGTAGGTGTTATCCTTTTATTTCTTGGTGTCGCAATCGCACCAAGCATCAACCAGAGTGTTGTCAGAGCATCCCCTGATGATGACCTTGTGGAAGTCACTACTCAAGCCTGTGGCATCCAGGGATACAAGGATTCCACAGTGAAACTCACCAGAGAACAATACCAGAACCTGGAGCAGTATCTGGTGGAGTTCAGAGCACGGTTGAATCAGACAACAACCAGGGAGGAAGCAGTCCCTATCTTCAAGGAAGCAGTCGTGGAGTTGAACAAGTATGGTCTTCTTGGTGGGTTGAGTGTTGAGAGAGCACAGAAACTGGTTACAAGTGGGTATCAGAATTATTACCGTTTTCAACACCTTAAAAAGTCTGATAGGAATACTCTCAACCAGACTGAATTAAGTAATAAGTTTTGTTTGATTGCAGGGTATACAAATAATTATAACTTCATTGGACCTGGTTTAATAATTATCACTTTAATTTGGTCTCTTTTCATTTTAATTTTATATTCATTAATAGGTTTTGAGGTAGATATTGCATTTCCTTTTCAAATTGGAGGAGTTGGGACCTTTGGATATGCGGTTCTTAATGATTATTATGAGTTTGTATTTGTGCCATCTGATGGATGGGTTTATTCGCGTGGTTCACAGGGTGCCCAGTCGGTTAATGGTTCTTTCTATGGGACTATAGATGTGTTTCAATGGCTCTGGACAGTGAGAATCTATATAGGTGTCACAGGTTTTATAGGTTTAATAATTGGTAACTCAAATACGTCTTATTTCTTAGGTTCAGCATATCGTATAGGTTTGAGCACAAACCATTCTTAATAAAAGAGACCATCTGAAATTGTCTGAAATGAATGTCTGAGGAAAAGTATCTTTATTGTAGAAAATCATAATTATCAAAGCACGTATTCTATACGTATGGTAAAACAAAAATTAACTCTCGCAATAGACCAAGATTTACTCAAGAAAGTAAAAGACTGTGATATCAATATTAGCTCATTTTTAGAAATAAGACTCCGAGAATATATCGTGCTTGCTGACAATATCATTAGGGGAGAAAAGATAGAACGGACCTATGGGGATTTGAACCCCAGTATCCGGCTCCGAAGGCCGGAAGGATATCCAGACTACCTCATAGGCCCAGAATGCAGAATGGAATGGTTCATCTACTATAAAACTTCGAGTGTTTGTTCATAAAAAGAACCGCCAAAAATAAAGCAAGAAAAAGAGAAAATTAAAAAAAAGAAAAAAAACTTTTGAAAACTTACGAGGTTTTTTTACCGTACAAAGTCGATGTTTCCGACCTTAGGGTTGGTCATGACCTTTCGTTGTGAAATCATCGGTGCAGTCGGGTTCGTGCGTCTCTCAGGTCGTGAAGTTAAGAGATTCGGCGATTGCACACCGGTCATGATGGCCATCACTCTACATCTTCCCTCAAATCCTGGGTCTACCCGTGCTCCAAGGATGACGTTGGAATAACAATCCATATCCTCAGTAAGTGCTCTAGCGACATCTTGTACGTATTTTAAACTCATGTTCGGTCCACCGGTGATATGAACCAACGCGCTATGCGCACCACGGTAATCAACATTGAGCAACGGATGGTTCAATGCTTCCTTTACGATCGTATCGACTCCTGCGTCCTCATCAGCTTCACCCCAGAGCATGACTGAGAGACCACCGGAATCCATGACTGACTTCATATCCGCGAAATCAAGGTTGATCAACGAAGGCACAGAAATGGTCTCTGAAATTCCCTTCACAGTTTCTGCAACTAACTGATCCATCACGGAAAACGCTTGGTTGATAGGCAGGTTTGGAACAAATTCAAGCAATCGGTTATTATCAAGAACGACCGTGCTGTCTGCGGTGACTCGGAGTTTATCAAGACCCTCATCAGCCTTTACTAACCGAGCCCGTTCGACATTGAACGGTGTTGAAACCATACAGGTGACAATCGCCCCGAGTTTCTTTGCGATCTCTGCGACAACCGGGGATGAACCAGTACCGGTTCCACCGCCCATTCCCGCACAGACGAAAACGAGGTCAGCACCTTGGAGCATTTCTTCTAGCTCCCTGCTGGATTCTCGTGCTGCACGCTCCCCTTGTTCAGGGAATCCTCCTGCACCAAGTCCTCGGGTTAGGTTTTTTCCGATGAGAAGCTTTTTATCAGCATCGACGAGGTCAAGAGCGATTTTATCGGTGTTGATAGCAATGGTTTCTGCTCCTTTTACGCCTAATTTGTGAAGCCGGGTAATCGTGTTCCCTCCAGCACCTCCACAACCAACAATCACAATGCGAGCATTACCAAAGAGTCCGTCATCAATCTTCTGCTTACTTTCCTCATTTATCTTGTTTTCTATTGCAGCCTCAACAAAGGACTGCATTCTATTTTCGGCCATTTCTTCGTCCCTCCTATTCTGGTAGTTGGGAAGGCCGTCTGAAAAAGACGGCCTTCACTAAAGGGGTGCATCCCATCCCCTACTTTTACATTGACGTTATTTTTTCATGTAAGGTTCAATTTTTGCGACCGCAGCTTCCATTTCTTGTATCTGTTTGAATTTGTCAGCTTTTGCAAGAATGCGAGTTGCGTGGTTGTCAATATATTCTTTTACCGCATGCCGCACTACCTCAGACCGTGTCGAAAATTCTCCTAGTCGTATGAAAACATCGATTTGTCGGAGATCGATTTGAGGCAATCGGATGGTGATGCGGTCGTTTTCCATAGTTCTCCTCACATTATTCTCGCCTGTCAGAATGATGTCATTTTTGTGTCAGGCGTACACATTGTGTGCGTCGAACAAATGCCAAACGGCATCTTTTGTCTGACAAACAAAGAACGAAAACGTCCTTGTGTTTAAATAATTTTCTATATTTGAGGTTCAATACGACAGACCAGACAAGACATTTTTTTTATGAAAAAATGGTCGTTCTATATCTGGAAAAACACAAAAAAATCGCGCAAAGGTATCGAAGTATGCAGGTACTAATGCACGTACTAGCACATGTACTAATTTTTTTATTAATATGATTTCATAAAAAAAGTGGTTCTCACATCACCACACGTCCAAATGAGACGGTTCCAGAAATTTTCTCGATCTTTACTTTCACGGTTGCACCCTTGATTGCCCCAGGGATGTAGATGACGTATTTATCGAAAAATGCGACACCGTCACCACGCTTACCGATGTCTTTTATTGTCAGTTCATAGGTTTCTCCCTCTTTAAAGACCTCGGTCGGTACGATAGTTTTCCTCTTTTTCATCGAGCCAATAGATCGAAACGCCCCGCAGGCATCGCAACGAATCAACAGAGTCCGATCCTTTTTCATCAAATGCGTATCAGGCCGATTACACTCAGAGCAAATCACATAGGTAGCCACATACTCATCCAGTCGGTCCTGAAGCGTTTTAATGGGGATTTTCCCCTGAAAAATCACACGACCACTGGAGATATCACCAGCGGTACCCACACTCCCCAGCAAGAATTTCAGGAAATGATCCGCATCACGATTTAACACGTCAATGATCTTATCAAAATTTTTCAGGACCGTCGTATTTCCCTCATAAAAGACGTCCACTTTCGGTACCTTAAAACGATCATCTTCAATCCGTTCCTTTGCCGTCGCCGTGTGCACTCGTTTCAGCAGATCTGAGTAATTTCCCTTATTCATAGTGTAAGATGGCGAAATACAAGGATGGATAAAAATCTTCCGTAACTGAAAAAAAAGAGGTAAGAGAGGAATACCCACTCTACCGTTCTGCTGGAGGAGCAGGGATGCGGGCACCCATCACAAAAAAACCATCTTTCATTGCTTGTTCTGCTAAATCGACCTGCGTGGTATATATCTTTTTGTTTTCTTTTGTCCAATGCCAGATAAATTCGGACATGAATAACTCTCCCCCAACCAAATTGGTTGTAAACGAAGAAATCAATGCCTGTTTATATAATTTATGAAAAAAAGAACGAGTTAGCGGTGTACTCCCTTAGAGAGGTACACACCATCGTCAATAAATCCCAATTTTCGATAGTATGGTTTTACGCCAACTCCACTGAGGACGAACAATCGTGATTTCCCCAGCTGTTCAGCACACACACGTTCTGCTTCAGAGAGGAGTGTTTTTCCAAATCCGCGATGTTGAAACGCTTCCGTGGTCCGCTCACCAAGTGATGCTTCGCGACCAAGAACTTTCAGTTCTCTGATAATCATACAGGGCTCTGCTTGAAGCTCAGGTCGATGCGGGGTGACGACATCGCGTAATCGAAGATACCCAACCAACACATCCTGCGCGGAATCTTCAAGAGAAATGAAAAACTCCGCTCCGTTGCTGGCGGTATAGCGACGATGGGTGCAACGAAGAGAACGTTCAGTGACCATGGTGGTTTTCTCGCCTGGCACATGCCCTATTTCCCGGCATCGGATGCATCGACAGGAGGTATGCTGTCTTTGCATTTCTCGTTCGACATATTGTCGTAGATTGCTCTGTTTAATCCCTGCGCATATCTGCTGTGAGGGGATATCTCGCTGTATCCGTTGTATCCGTACCCATTCCGGAACATCCTTTTTCACCTGTGCAATGAGAAAAGACGCTTGTTCTGTCGTCAGTGGCTCGTAGCGTCCTTCTTTCCAGAGATCATACAGTTTTGTGCCTTGGACGATGAGGGTGGGATAAATCTTGATCATATCAGGTTTGAAGCGTTCATCCGTAAAAATCGTCTGAAACGCCTTCAGGTCTTTTTTTCCCGAACTCCCAGGAAGTCCTGGCATCAGATGATAGCAGACTTTCAACCCTGCGTCTTTCGCGATACGCGTCGCTGCAATCGAGTCGGTAACCGTATGTCCTCGTTCGATCTGGGATAAAAGATCGTCATAGACGGTTTGAACACCCAGTTCCACGCGGGTTGCCCCAAGGTAGAGGGCGTGATCGACCTGTTGTAACCTGAACCAGTCTGGTCGGGTCTCAACCGTAAGCCCGATACATCTGGATGGAGCGGTCTCGTTGTGTTTTTTCGCTTGGTCTAACGAAGAAGATCGTTGTTCGTTTAAGGCCTCGTAGCATCGTTTCACAAACCATTGCTGGTAATCGGGCATGCGTGCCGTAAACGTCCCCCCCATAATGATGAGATCCACTTTATCGGTGACATGTCCGATGGCATGGAGCTGTTCAACACGACTGCGGACTTGCAGGTAAGGGTCGAAATTATGACAGCAGGCACGCATCGCAGCAGGTTCATACCCTGTATAACTTTGGGGGGTGTTACGCTCAGGACCTCCCGGGCAGGGGATACATCGCCCATGAGGACAGGTCTCTGGGGAGGTCATGGCGGCAATAACAGAAACACCGGATAACGTACGGGTTGATTTCTTCCGGAGCAGCGCCTGGGCGACTCCATTTTCGAATCGATCAGGGGGAAGTTGCGCAAGAATTTCACTGTCACGTGGTATCGTTCGAAGCTTGTATTTTTTACACAAGCGTACTTTCATTTTATGCAGTTCATCTTTCGATTGAATTTTCTTTGTAACAATCTGTTCGATGATATCCTGATGGAACGACATCTGTTGGCCGTATATCGCCTTGGGGTAAAAAGCCTTCGTACCCGAAGGAAAAAAATGAGAGTGGTGTACTAGTTTTTGCCAGGACTTGCTGTTGTTTTTATGAAACGAGAAAGATTACTCAAACTCGAAGACACCAAGAATTTCATAGGTTGGGAGATATTGGAGCACAATAATGCCTGAACAGTTGGTGATGAGATCACCAGCGGTCACGTTTCCCTCAGGGAATGGATCGCAACTGCCTGCCCCGATCTCCGCGATATCACTCCAAAGTTCACCAGGAGCGACATAGGTGACCGTTATAGAATCATTTCCAAGATCTTGCTGAAAACCAATATCGGGAGTCTGAGGAGGCTGTTGCGAGGGATCAATAAATCCTAGGAGAAGCCCTAGTTTTATCCATCGGAGCAGACGAATACCCCAGGTCATGGTTCGCAGAAGCGTGAACTGTGACTGGAAATAGACAAACAGAAGCGCACTCAGATACACTCTGAAGAGGCGATAGTTGAAGATCCTTCAAAAGATTTTTTCAAGAACGGTTTGATTATCATCTTGTTGCTGCTCCTGATTTTTTTGCCTAGAAAAGTACTTCCGTCTTTCAACGCTTGTGAAGAAACTGGGGTGCTTGTGATTTCCTCAACTGCTCGTTGAAACTCAAATAGCAGCTGCGGGTTTTCCTTTGCAAGATGCTGAATAAACACAATCAGCTCCGCAGCATCCATTGTTTTAAACTTCTCATACGTGACAAACGTCGTTGAGAAATCTCTTTTTACGGTTTGAATTTGGGTTGCGGTTGTGACTGGAACAAGCAGGATTAAAAAAAACCACAACCATACTCCCAACAAGAATCCTTCTGTCCAATTTTTATCAGCGGATTATAATATATAGAGACATCATATAAATATTGCGAGGGTTGTTTAGGTATCCCAAAACCCACGTGTTTGTGCATAGACCAGCTCGGCCTGTAGGATGTCCTTCAAAAATTTTATTTCCTGTTCTTCTGATTTTACCAACTCCAGTTTGTTATATCGACTCAGGATGCGAGCTGCGGTATCAGGGCCGATTCCTCGTCCAACCAATGTAAGGATAGCAAATTTCCCATAGCTTAATACAAGGCTGGCATTTTTATGCAACCGTCGCACCTCTTTGTTTTCTTCTGCAGTCCGATGTTTCTTTGAAAGGAGTGGAAGGAACTTCTTGTTGTATCGTCGGATTACCGCGATTTTAATCGCTCCGCACCGAGAACACGTCGGTTGCATCGAGGTTCGAGCAACAACCGTGTTCCATGCATGATGACAATTGGTGCAAACCATCGTGATATCTGCTTCTTCCAACCGTTTCTTCAACGCCATCAGAATGGATCGGTCAGCGCGTTGAGGAACCATCAGACCACGGATGGTTTCAAACCCGGTGAGGGCGATAGGGGATAAACCTTGGATATGAACCGCGATATCGCCTTTCTGTATTTTTTGTAATACCTGAATAGTATGTTTCACATCCATCCGTTCCCAAAGGAGTTTATCCAGTGCCTCGTCAAGGATTAAGGATTGTTCAAAAAGACCAAACAGTCGTTTCATTCCAACGGTTTTATCATCGAAGTCTTTTCGGAGGGCACCGAATTTCCGTGCGACGTGGATCAGTTGCCAGCGGAGGTAGGTGGAATTACGCAGAATCGTTTTCATGAGATACTCTAACGTATCCGTTTGAATGCTAAACAGGACTTCTTTGACACGGTCTGGAGGAATGCGACCAGGCATCTCAAGGGTGACACGATACGCATCGCTATTAATTCCAATGCTTTCACCAATAGCCTGCGCAAGCATCGCAGAAATCAATCGACCGAGCGTCTCATTGACTTTTGTACCAAAACAGGTGTTCAGCACCATGGTTTTTTCCTCAACATCGATGGTGATGGTGATATCATCAGGGACGACAAATCCTTGTTTTTTTTGAGTAGCGATGTACTCAACGAATTTCTTCCTGGCTTCCTCGTTACAAGGGTACTGGATGATCTTCCGGTTCTCAGCGACAAGCCTGCGGAGTGTCCCGACCTCCTGAGCAACCTCAAATGGGACAGGGATATCCTCCCCGGCCCATGAAGGAATGGTGCCGATTTCCTTAATCGGGGAGACCAGCAGTTCATTGTCTTCTCGTTTGACAATCATCCAGGGTCTCCCCCGAAGAATGATTTTCTCTCCTTCAAAGCCACAGCTCAGGACAAAGCGTTCATCAAGCGTCCCGATCGATTTTCGTGTGCTAATATCGACGACAAGATAGGTCCTTTCATCAGGGATCATCGAAATATTATCCAGGAAATAATGCCGTGAATTCGTCCTTTTTACGACAAAGAGGTCGTTGTTTTCCTGCTCTATCCAGATGGATCGCTGATCTCGCAATTGAGATACCATCGATTGGAAGAGTTCCCAAGGGAGGGTAGCAAAAGGATAGGATCGGGTGATGATCTCATAGACCGCTGTTGCTTTGATATGTCCGTATTCCAACGCCAGGGAAATAATTTGATTCGAGAGGACCGCGAGGGGATTTTGCCGTACGAAAAACCGTTCGAGCTCCCCTGCAAGTGCTCTGCGAGCAATCACGAGGCTTTCTGAGAGATCCTCTGGGTTGGTCGCAAGAATCATTCCCCGTGACGTTTGACCAACCCGATGTCCTGATCGTCCGACACGTTGAACAATCCGGGTCACCTCCCGTGGTGAATTATATTGAATCACAAAATCAGTATCGCCAACATCGATTCCAAGCTCAAGAGAAGAGGTGCATACCAATGCTTTTAACGTCCCGTTTTTAAACTCATTTTCCGCTTCTATGCGCGCATGTTTCGAAAGGGACCCATGATGAACACCGATGCGTTGGTTCTCCTGCCAGAGATGAAATCGCGATGCGAGAATTTCTGCCCCATCCCTTGTATTGATAAATAATAACGTGGAGGTATGGTCATCGATGAGTTCTTTGCATCTTCGTAACAGGGCAACCGATGTCGGTTCAATGGACAAGCGAGTTGCCAGCGGAGAGTCCTCTTTTTTAATGGAGGGCATTTCGATGTTGATGTCGATGTGCTTTGTGACATCGACTTCGACAATCTCAACAGGTCGGAACCCCGTGCTTTCTTTTCCACCAAGATATCGTGCGACCTCGCTTGGTAACCCAACCGTTGCGGAAAGACCTATTCGTTGAAATGCATGACCCCCCAGTTTTGTTATCTCAAGCAATCGTTCTAACCCAATCGCAAGCTGGGCGCCTCGTTCGTCACTGGCCAACTCATGGACTTCATCAACGACGACCCACCGAACGTTCTGTAAGTGCTTCCGCATCCGTCTGCCCGTGAAAAGTATCTGCAAGGTTTCGGGGGTGGTGATGAGCATGTCGGGGGGAGAATGCGCTTGTTTGGCTCGTTCGCTTTCAGAGGTGTCCCCATGACGAACCGAGACAGAGAGCCCAAGGTGTTTTCCCCAGTCGAACGTCCGACGCAGCATATCTCGGTTTAACGCGCGTAAAGGAGTGATGTACAGAATGGAAATTCCTTTAGGAGTCCTATCGGAGATGGAGGGATTCGTGGTTAGGTACTGATGAAAAATCGGGAGCAATGCTGCCTCTGTCTTTCCCAACCCAGTTGGTGCGATTAAGAGCACATGATGCCCACGAAGCACAGAAGGAATTGCTTTTTGTTGTGGTTCTGTTGGCTCTGTGATGTTATTTGCAGAGAGCAATGCTCTGATACGACCATCAAGAAGATCAAAAACGGAGTTCATAGGTATGCGTGGAACCTCATCCTCTATTTAGTATTTTTTCCTCGATAACAGTCTTGCGAGGGACAAGAAAAAACAAACCAGAAACAACCGTGAGTGTTATTTCTCGGTTTTTTTCATCGCGATACAGATTTCAATGGAGGAGACGTTCGATTTTCTGCCATCCTCGTTGGTGACAGCCTCGGTTCCGATGTCGATCCGGGTGACTTCAGCGTTCGTCAAAAACCTGTTATGGGTGATTTCTGCAGCATCGACTGCTCGGCTGATCGCGTTGCCTCTTGCTTTGAGCACTACCTCAGTGAAGTTCCCAGAGTTGAAAAGCGCCATGATGGCGGTGACATAATTCATCGGTGGCTTATTTCCGACAAAGATGATATTGCTGTCGGTGTCTATTTTCTTTTTTTCATCCGTAGACATACCAAATCTTGCTCCCCAGAAAGATGGTCTGCTTTGTGATTCTTAGGTAATTGAAAAGTCATTCCTCTTTAATAAAGGTTTTGTTTTTTTAGAGGGCGTCGGTGCAGTAGATGCATGCTCTATCCGTAATAATGACTGCTTGGTTCTTTCTCCTCATTTCCGCTTTCCCGGTGTTTCACATCAAGGACATCAATTGCTAAAATCGCATGCAACGGTACAATACGAAGTTTTTCTTCACTATCTTTTTGTACAGTACCTTGTTCGATGACCAGACCTGCTTCTTCGATTCCTATGGTGGCGTATCCTCGAAAGATCCCTTCGGTTTCCAAGGAACTGTCCCGTCCGCCGATGGAGATAATCTTATAGCGTGATCCTT
>Ga0265297_10003782_pt1 | contig 26437 bp, 26 predicted proteins | sample Munlanlwell13791_FD_192502 | JGI IMG/M metagenome (GOLD analysis project Ga0265297, IMG submission 192502) | Leachate microbial communities from a municipal landfill in Southern Ontario, Canada - Leachate well 137-91 | ecosystem: Engineered > Solid waste > Landfill > Unclassified | place...
GGGCAAGGAGGGATTTGCACCCCCGAAGGCCGAAGCCACCTGATTTACAGTCAGGCCCGTTTGTCTACTTTGGTACTTGCCCGATGAAAGCATCTTATCAAATCTTCTTATATTTTTCAATGACCTTTTTCCTTTTGTCCCTCCATTCCTGTATTTTCTTGTGGTTACCGGATAACAGCACTTGGGGAACCTTCCACTTGTTGAACGCTTCCGGCCTGGTATACTGGGCGTATTCAACGAACCCCCCTCCCCTGGTCAGCCTTTCTTTAAGCAGGCTTTTCTTGCCGATGACGTCGGGAACGAGCCTGGCCATTGTTTCAATGATTACCATGGCCGGAATCTCTCCGCCCATCAAGTCGTATTCTCCGATTGACAGCTCTTCGTCAGCCAGCTTCCTGACTCTTTCGTCCACTCCCTCGTATCTTCCACAGATTAAAACCAATTGCTTGTATTTCTTCAGCTGGCTGGCTTTCTTCTGGGTGAACAGTTTTCCCCTGGGGGTGAAAAGAATGACCCGGGAATCCTTTTTCCTGATTTTCTTCAAGGCCCTGAATATGGGCTCAATCATCAAAACCATGCCCAGCCCCCCGCCGTAAGGCCTGTCATCCACCTTTTTCCTTTTATCCAAAGAATAGTCCCTCAGATTGTGGACGTTGATTTTCAAAAGCTTCTTGTCCAAAGCTTTTTTAATCAGAGATTCTTTGAAATATGAATCAAAGATATGGGGAAAGATGGTGATAATGTCGAATTGCATATTTTGAATTTAGCACATTTTAAACAAAAAACCAAGCAAAAGCTTGGGATATAAAAAAATAAGCAGATGGTATGATAACGATCTGCTTTGTGAGAACCTACGTCTTGGTGTTTTTATTCAGTCTATTAAGGCCGAATGATTCTCTGACGATTTTCGGGAATTGTCCCGGTCTTCATTATTTCACGTGTTCCTCGATTACCTACGCTCGCTAGAGCATATGGTTAATCTTTTTAAACTCGCAACTTTGCGAGGGGTCAACGGGATCACTCCTTTTTTAAAGAACTGATATCTATATAACATTTATTGATTAATTTGTCAATAGGGAGGGAGCAATACAAAAACCGCAGAAATTCTGCGGCTTTTGCTTAATGTAACGAGGATTAGATTTTGAAATCTTCAAAATCCTCGGTTGTGGTTTCTGAAGGTTTTTCCTCGCTCTGGGTCTTCCTTCTTGGAGAGCCTCCTTCCGGCTCTTCAATCTTCAAATTGACTCGAGCGTGGTTCTTTAGGCCAATGATTCGGATTAAATTCCTGATTGCCTTGGCTGTTGAACCCTGTTTTCCGATAAGCTGGCCCATGTCTTCCGGGTTGACTTTTACTGATAGTAAAACACCCATTTCATCAACCTGCCTATCAACTTTAACATCCTCTGGATGATCAACTAAAGCTTTTACAATGAATTCAAGAAAATCTATATCTCTTGGTGCTTCTGCCATATTCTCTGTATTAAAGTTTTTAAAGGTTTTCCTACTTTTTTCGGGTAGCTCGACTCGTTCTACCCCGCATATCCAATTATTCACAACAAATCGTTAATTGTCAAGACTGGACTGTTTCTTCCGGAACTTCTTCAGCGGGCCCTTCTTCGGGAACAGCTTCTTCCTCTTCCGCGGGCTTCTCTTCAACAATAACTTCTTCCTTTGGAGTTTCTGGCTCTGCCGGCTTTTCTTCGGCAGGTTCTTGTTTGGGAGCTTCTTCAACAGCGGTTTCCTCTTTTGGAGCTTCTGTTGGCTTTTCTTCGGCTATCGGCGCAGCTTCCGCAGGAGCAGCTTCTTCAACCTTCTTCTTAAAGGGTATCTTTCTTTTCTCTCCCTCGATTATCTTGTTCTGAATCAAAAGATTGTGGACCGTGTCCGAGGCCTGGGCCCCAACCTGCAGCCAGTAAGCCACCCTTTCCTTTTTGAAGGCGGCTTGTTTGGTCAAGGGATTGTAGGTGCCGATTTCCTCGACAAACCTTCCCCTGGCCGGAGCGTTTCTTTTATCAGTAACAACAACCTTGTAAGAAGGTTGTTTTTTCTTGCCTATTCTGAATAATCTTATCATTAACATATGTCGGTATGATATCCTAAAATTAAATTAATTTCAAGCCCCTTCCCAGTTTTTGACCTTTAAGGCCATGGCAGCGGCGTCAAGCTCTGCCTCGTGCTTGGAAGCGCCCTGGCCCTGGGCTATCATTTCTTTTCCCAGAAACACGCCGACCACGAAGTTCTTCATGTGGTCCGGACCGCTTTCTTTCATTACCTGGTAAGTGGGCGTTACCATTTCAATCTCCTGGGCTTTTTCCTGGAAAAGGGATTTGGGGTCCTTGTACAGCTTTTTCTCTATTATTTCTTCCAGCTTTTTGTCTATCAGGTGCTTCTTTATCATTTTTTGGCAGGCGGCATAGCCCTGGTCAAGATACAAAGCGCCGATGAACGCTTCGAAAGCGTCGGCCAGGATGTATTTCTTGGAACGGCCGTTCTCTTTCTCCTCTCCCTGGGACAAAAGAAGGAACTCGCTGAAATTCAATTCCAGAGCCGCTTCGTAAAGAGTGTTGGCATTGACCAAAGAGGCTCTCCAGCTAGTCATCTCCCCTTCCGGTTTGTCCGGGTATTTGTTGAAGATGTGCTCGGTGGTCACCAGCTCCAGAACAGCGTCTCCCAGGAACTCCAGCCTTTCATTGTGGAAAATGTTGAAGTCGGGGTTCTCGTTCAGGTACGAGCGATGGCAAAAAGCCTGGGTCAGCAAATCCTTGTTCTTAAAAGAGATGTTCAGGTTTTTTTCCAGTTCTTTGAAATCTTTCATGTTTCTTCCTCTTCGGCTCCCTTGAAAACCGTTCCCAGAACTCCGTTGACGAACTTTCTTGAGTTTTCTCCCCCGAAGTTCTTGGCCAGTTCTATGGCTTCGTTAATGGCTACCTTGGGCGGAACGCTTTCCTTGTTTCCGAAAAGCAATTCGTAAATGCCCACCCTTAAAATGTTCTTGTCCAAAATGTTAATCTGCTCCAGAGGCCACTCCGGAGCTGTCTTGACTATTATCTGGTCGATTACCTTCAGGTTTTTTTGCACCCCTGAAACAATATCCCAGATGAAGTCGGTTGACTCCAGGCCGCTTCCGAACTCTTTGATGTTTTTTTCAGTGATGATGTCCAGGTCTTTTTCCTCCCGTCCGTTAAAATCCCATTCATAGAGGCTTTGCATCGCTATTGACCTGGACAAGTGCCTGGAAGCCATATTATTTCTTTGAAAGCTCTTCGGCGCTCAATGGTTTTTCTTTTTCCTGCTCCTGGATTTCCTTGGCTCTTTTCTTCTGCTCTTTTTTCTCAAGCTTGGCCATTACATTGACGTATTCTTTGCCTTTGTAGTATCCGCAGTAGCCGCAGACAGTATGGGGCAATACAGGCTTTCCGCACTTGCCGCATTTTATCAATTTGGGAGCCTTGAGAAAAATGTTTCCCCTCCTTCTGTTTTTCTTGGATATGGATAACCTTCTTTTTGGAACTGCCATGTTTGTGTATCTTCAAAATTATTCTTTAATTGTTTAATTATACATTTTTTCTTAATTTTGTAAAGAAAAAGAGGCTTTTGGCCTCAGGTAACGAAGTGCAAATGCCTGCACTCTGGACATCGGCTTTTGCGGACGGCTGCTTTTGCGGCGCTTTCAAACATGGAAAGGGACTCGGGGAGCTTAGAATTTTTTCCTCTCCAGAGTTGGTTTTTTTTGATAACAACATTGCTGTTGTTCCTTTGAATCTTGAAGGTTTCAATGGTCAGGCTGTGAATGCCTCCATAGCCTGATGAGGCGCAAACGACTACTGCCTTGTTCGCCACATTGAACTGGCCGATATTGTCTTTGACGTAGAACGGCTTCAACCGTTCTCCTTCGCTGCCGCAGACTATCTGGCCGAAACCAGCACCTCCGGTGTTGCCGCCCGATTCTTCCAAATGAAGAAAGATGTAGGGCCTTTTGTCCCGGATGGGCAAAGGAATTCTGTATATTCCCTCCTTGTTCGCTGATAAGGGGACCAAGACCCCGGTTCTCGTCAGTTTCGCCTGGATCATTTCTTCTTTTTCAAGAAGAGCAACCAGGTCTTTCCCTCCTTTCTTGACTTTGGCAATGACTTCCATCAGCATCTACCTCGATTAAAGGTTCTGAAGACAATATATCTGTAAAACAAGAGGGTGTCAATATATTATCCCATATTGTCAATACTTGAAGCTTTTCCGGTGGATGGGGCAGCGCCCGTGCTTTTTGAGCTTTCTTGCGTGCTCTCTGGTTCCGTATCCCTTATGCTGCTTGAAATTGTACAGAGGATATTTCTTGTCATATCTGACCATTATCTCGTCCCTGGTCACCTTGGCAATGATGCTGGCCGCGCTGCAGGAAAGAACCTTCTTGTCCGCCTTGATGATGGATTTCTGCTTAGGCTCAACATCTATTTTGATTATTCCGTCAAGAATCACGAAATCGGGCTTGAGCTTGTTCCTTTTCTCGAAGTCCTTGATTGCTTTTTTCATGGCCAGCCTGGTGGCCTGGAGAATGTTGATTTTGTCAATGGTCTTTTCCGAAACAATGCCTGTCCCCCACTTGACTCTTTTGATTAAAAGCTCGAAAACCTCCTTTCTTTTCCCGGGCGCCAGCTCCTTGGAATCCCTGATGAATTTATTCTTCCTTAAAAGAAAAAAATCCTTTTTATCAATGAAAACGGCGCTGGCCACCACTGGCCCGGCCAAAGGCCCCCGGCCCGCTTCGTCTATTCCGACAATGACCTTGTGCCCTCTTTTCCGAAGTTTTTCTTCTTCTTGAATCATTTTGGAAATTAAGCTATGATGGTATAGTTAATATATCACAGGAAGGCGAAATGAAAAAGCAAATCCTGACTCAGCAACAAATGGAAGAAGAGCTGTTCAGCGCCGAAAACGGATTCCATCCGGCTGATTTTTCGGACAAGGTTCTGCTTTCCTTTTCTTTAATCAATGAAACCGTGAACAGCGGGATAAGCTTTGAAAACGCCGAAATCCAGGGACAGGTGTCCATGGCCGACGTTTTCATCGACGGCGATTTGAACTTCAAAAACTGCGTCATCAAGGGTTCTCTTTATCTGGCCAATCTTCGTTTGAACGGAAGCCTGATTTTGGAAAATGCCAGGATAGAAGGAGCGGTCAATCTGGTGGGCGCGGAGATAGAAAAGGACGTTCTGGCCAGAAACCTTAAAAACCAGGGATTCATCAGCCTGGCCAAGGCCAATGTCAAAGGAAACGTCTTCCTTGAAAAATCAAGAATGAAAAACGCTTTTTACGAAAACTTTTCGGTTAAGGGCGACCTGGTTCTGGAGGGAATAAAAGTCGGAGGGAATCTCAACCTTCAGGACATCAACATTGAAGGTCTTTTGGATTTGGATGAAATGGTTTTGGAAAAGGACTTAATCCTCAAAGGAGCGGGCTTCAAAAACGCCGAGGCGGAAAACATTATCATTAAAGGAAAAACCATAAACTGAAAATGAGCAAGTTCATCCATTTACATCTGCACTCCCATTTTTCCTTGCTTGACGGCTTGGCCAAGGTGGACGACATTCTGGACAGAATCCAAGAATTGAAAATGGACGCAGTGGCTTTGACCGACCACGGGGTCATTTACGGAGCGGTCGAGTTTTACGACAAAGCTAAAAAAAGGGGCATCAAGCCCATTCTCGGCTGCGAGGTCTATGAAGCGTCCAGGAAGATGGAAGACAAAACCGCGAGCTTGGACAGCCGAAGATACCACCTGGTCCTCCTGATCAAGAACGAAACAGGCTACAACAATCTGGTTAAGATAATAACCGAAGCTCATTTAAAGGGCTTCTATTACAAGCCCAGGGTTGATTTGGAGCTTTTGAAAAATCATTCCGAAGGCCTGGTTGCCATGAGCGCCTGCCTTCAGGGAAAGATTCCCCAGTTGCTTTTGGCCGGAAAGGCAAAAGAGGCCGAGGAAGCGGCTCTGAAATACCGGGAAATATTCGGCCAGGACAATTTCTTTCTGGAAATCCAGCCCCACCCCAATCTGCCTGACCAGGAAAAAGCCAACAGAATGGTTATAGAGCTTTCCAAGAAAACAGGCATTCCTCTGGTGGCCACCAACGACTCTCATTATTGCAGGAAAGACGATGCCGAAGCCCAGGACATCCTAATGCTCATCAATACCGGAGCCGACAAGAACGACAGAGAGCGCTTGACCATGAAAGAAGACGATTTTTCCATCAAGAGCGAGGAAGAAATGGCGAGAAGCTTTGATTACGTTCCCGAAGCCATAGAGAACACGAAAAAAATATCAGACTTGTGCAATTTTGAAATGAAGCTGGGAGAAATCAAGCTGCCCAAGTTCGATGTTCCCGGCAACAAGACGGCCGCCGAGTATCTGAGGGAGCTTTGCTACCAGGGCATTGAAAAGAAATACAATATAAAGAGCGAAGAATTGAATCAAATCGTCAAGGATGTTTTAGAAGGAAAAGAAATCAAGATTGAAAAAATCAAAGACGAGAAGCTGAAGGAAGTCATCGAGAGAATGGAATACGAGCTTTCCGTCATTGCCAAAACAGGATTCGCGGATTATTTCCTTGTCGTCCAGGATTTCGTCAACTGGGCCAAGGAGAACAGAATAGTGGTCGGTCCGGGAAGGGGCTCGGTGGGCGGTTCAATCGTGGCTTTTCTGGCCAACATCACCAACGTCGACCCCTTGAAGTACAATTTGTATTTTCAGAGGTTCTTGAATCCGGACAGGATTTCCCCTCCGGACATAGACCTTGACTTTACTGACAAGAGAAGGGACGAAGTGATTAATTACGTGGCCGAGAAATACGGAAGGAACAAGGTGGCCCAGATAATCACTTTCGGAACCATGGCTGCCCGGGCGGCAATCAGGGACGTGGGCAGAGCTTTGGATTACCAGTACAGCTATTGCGACCACGTCGCCAAGATGATTCCCATGGGATTCACTCTGAACGACACTCTTAAAAAAGTTCCCGAGTTCAAAAAGCTTTACGAAACAGACCTTCAGGCCAAAAGACTGATTGATTTGGCTCTTAAAATAGAAGGGTGCGCCCGCCACGCTTCCACCCATGCCTGCGGAGTGGTTATCTCCGATTCTCCTTTGGAAAACCTTGTTCCTTTGCAGCATCCCACCCAGGACGAGAACGCCATCGTCACCCAATACGAAATGCACGCCATTGAGAACATGGGTCTTCTTAAAATGGATTTTCTGGGGCTGAAGAACCTGACCATTATCGAGGAGGCCTTGAAAAGAATTTACGCGGTCAGGGGAGAGAACGTTGACATAGACAATCTTCCTTTGGACGATAAGAAAACCTTTGACCTTTTCCAGCGCGCGGATTGTGTCGGAGTCTTTCAACTTGAATCGGACGGAATGAGAAGATATCTGAAGCAATTGAAGCCGACGTCAATCGACGACATCATCGCCATGGTCGCTCTTTACCGTCCCGGTCCCATGCAGCACATTCCCGACTACATCAAAGGAAAACGCGACCCGAGACAGGTCAGATATCTCCACCCCAAGCTGAAGCCGATTCTTGAAGCCACTTACGGCATCCCCGTTTATCAGGAACAGATCATGAAAATCGCCCAGGACATGGCCGGCTTCACTCTTTCCGAAGCAGACATTCTCAGAAAAGCCATCGGCAAGAAAATAGAAAAGCTTCTAATGGAGCAGGAAGAAAAGTTTGTCGAGGGAATGAAGAAAAATCAAATAAGCGAAAGGATTGCCGAGGAAATATGGCACTGGATTGAGCCCTTCGCCAGATATTCTTTCAACAAGAGCCACGCCGCTTGTTATGCCATTATTGCCTACCAAACCGCTTATCTCAAAGCCAATTATCCGGTTGAATACATGGCTGCTTTGCTCACTTCCGAAGGCTCGGATATTGAGAGAATAGCCACTTTAATTGAAGAGTGCAAAAAAATGGGAATAGAGGTTCTGTCCCCTGACATCAATGAAAGTTTCAGCAACTTCAGCGTGGTGCCGGGAAAGAACCAAATCAGGTTCGGATTGAGCGCCATCAAAAACGTGGGCTATAACATAGTTGAGCAGATAATCGAGGAAAGAAAAGCCAACGGCCACTACCAGTCGATTCAGGATTTCATTTCCCGGGTCAACGGCAAGGTTTTGAACAAGAAGTCTTTGGAAAGCTTAATCAAGGCCGGAGTTTTCGACCGCTTGGAAGAAAGGAACAGGATACTATTGAATTTGGACAAACTCATGCAGTGGTCAAAGGACGACAAGAGAGCCAGAGAAAGCGGGCAGAAGGGCCTTTTTATGGGCAGCGGCAGTTTGAATAACCATATTTCCCTGAGCGCGGTTGACGCAGCCGATGAATATGATAAATTGAACTGGGAGAAGGAACTGCTCGGCCTCTACGTCAGCGGCCATCCTTTGGAGAAGTATAAGGAGCTTTTGGAGAACCTGACCATGCCCATCAGGAAAATCAACACTGATTTGGGCCAGATGCGGGTCCGCTCCAACCCTTTTGAAAGATACATTATCCAGGGAGAGCTGGTGACCATCGGCGGCATAATCTCAAATATAAAGAAAATCATAACCAAAAAGGGCCAGCCCATGATGTTCGTGAAGGTCCAGGATTTGACTGACAGAATCGAGGTGGTGGTCTTCCCTTCTCTGATTGAAAAGAATCCGGATATTTTCAAGGAAAACAAAATAGTGTCAGTGACCGGAAGGACAGACGTCAAGGACGGCTCGCCCAAGGTCATTGCCAACGAAGTTGAGGAGATATTAGAATCATAATACACGCATATGGAAAAAATACAAAACATCAGGCATTCTTTCAGCCACATTCTGGCTCTGAGCGTCAAGGAGCTTTATCCAGACGCCCAGTTCGGAATGGGGCCGGACATTGAAAACGGCTTTTACTACGACATCAAGACCAAGGCCCAAATCAGCAACGAAGACCTCAAGAGAATAGAAAAGAAAATGAGAGAGGTCTTGAAAAAGAACGTAATTTTCAAAAAGAAAATCGTATCCAAGGCCGAAGCCAAGAAGATTTTCAAAGACCAGCCCTTTAAGCTGGAAATCCTCAAAGATTTGGAAGGAAACAAGGTTTCTGTTTTTGAAACAGGAGGATTCGTTGACTTGTGCAAAGGGCCTCACGTTGGCTCGGCCAAAGAACTGAATCCCGATGCTTTCAAGCTGGAAAAAATAGCCGGAGCATATTTCAAAGGCGACGAGAAAAATCCCATGCTCACCAGAATCTACGGCCTGGCTTTCAATACGAAGAAAGAATTAGATGATTATCTGAAGCTGAAACAAGAAGCTGAAAAAAGAGACCACAGAATCTTGGGAGAAAAGCTGGGCATTTTCATGTTTGACGAAGAAGTCGGGTCAGGCCTCCCCCTTTGGCTTCCCAAAGGAACAATGCTCAGGAACATCATCAAGAATCACCTTTATCAGGAATTGATAAAGGACGGATACGGTTTCGTGGAAACACCTCACATCGGCAAGCTTTCTTTGTGGCAGACCTCGGGGCACTGGGAGAATTACAGGGAGAACATTTACTCGCCCATTGACATTGAAGGAGAAAAATTCGTTTTAAAGCCCATGAACTGCCCTTTCCACGTAAAGATATTCAAATCCAGGCCCAGGTCTTACCGCGAGCTTCCTTTGAAAATGGCTGAGTTCGGCACTGTTTACAGGTTTGAGAGGTCAGGCACCTTGCACGGCTTGACCAGGGTCAGGGGCTTTACCCAGGACGACGCCCACATCTGGTGTCGGGAAGATCAGCTTAAAAAAGAGTTGATAAAACTCTTGAAGCAAGGCCTTAAGATTCTGAAGAAATTCGGATTCAAGGAATACAGCATTTATCTGTCAACCAGGCCGGAAAAATATGCGGGCACTGAACAGGGCTGGAAAAAAGCCACGGCTATTTTGGAGCAAGTGTTAAAAGAAGCCAAACTGGATTACGGCATTGACCAGGGCGGAGGAGTTTTCTACGGACCCAAGATTGACATCAAAGTCAAAGACACCCTGGGCAGGGAATGGCAGTGCACCACCATTCAGGTTGATTTCAATTTGCCTGACCGCTTCCAGATGTTTTTCATCAGCGAAAAAGGAGAAAAAGAAAGACCCTACATGATTCACCGCGCCCTTTACGGCTCTTTGGAAAGATTCATCGGGGTCTTGATAGAGCATTATGCCGGAGCTTTTCCTTTCTGGCTCTCGCCCGTTCAAATCAAGATTCTTCCCGTGAGCGACAAGTTCAACAAGTATGCCAGGGAAATTAAAGAAGAGTTAAAGGATTACAGGGTGGAAGTGGCTGAGGAAAAGGAAACCATTGGCAAGAAGATAAGGGAGGGAGAAATGGAGAAAATCCCCTATTTGCTGGTTGTAGGAGAAAAAGAGAAGAAAGCCAAAAACATCAGCGTGAGAAAGCGGGGCAAGGGAGATTTGGGAACAATGAAAATGGAAAAATTCAAGAAGATAATAATAAAGGAAAACGTATGAAAAAGATTTTGCTTTGTTTGTTGATGCTTTTCTGTTTTTTTAATTTTGTTTCCGCCCAGAGTGCGGATTTGAACGTCCCCGTCCCCACTCTTCTTCCCACCAGCCCGCTGTATTTTCTTAAAGACATCGGCCGGGAAGTGCAGATGCTTTTGACTTTCGACCCTATTAAGAAAGCCGAACTGAGGCTCGAGTTCGTCAACCAGAAGCTGGCCGAAGCCAGCGAAGTGGCGGAAAACAAGCCCAATAACGAGCAGGCAGTCAGCAAGGCCCTGGAAAACTACAAAAAAGAAACCGAACGATTAACGAATCATGCAGCCACTCTTAAAAAAGGCAATGTTGACAACGAGGTTTTGCTTAACAGGATAACGGAAAGCAATTTCGTCAACCAAAGCGTTCTGGACACCATAGAAAACAAGATTGTCAGCAAGGAAAAAGTCCGGGAAGTCAAAGACGAAGTGCTGGATAATCTGACCAGCGCATCTTTCAAGGTGGCCGAGCCGGAGCAGGTCAAGGTGCAGATTCAAACGAACCTGCAGAACCAGGAAGCTATCAAAGTGAGGACAATAGAGATTTTGAAGAAAATGGAAGAAAATCTTTCTGACGAGAGTGAAAAGAAAGCCATCCTGGAAGTTGAGCAGGAAGTAATCAACACTAAAATCGCTGACACGACCCTGACTCCGGAAGAACTGGAAAAAATAAAGGGATACGCGGCCGAAATAACGACAAACAGCGTTTATCAGAAAATGCTGGTTGAGGACTTTGCCCAGAAGATAATCGGAGAAAATCAAGAGGTTCTCGCCCAGCTTAAAGACATCTCTGCCGAAGACGCCCAGAAGCTGAATGACTTCGCTACCCAGATTTTGGCCGGAGACGAGGTTGATTTCAACAAAGTGATAACCGAATTCAATACCCTGCAGATTTCTTCGGAATCAAAAAACATAATCGACAGCGTTCAGAGCCAGATAATCAACAATGTCAACAGAACCGACGTTCCTTGTTTGGAAGCGGCCAACCCTGTCTGCGGCCAGGACGGCAAGGATTATGAGAGCGTTTGCGAGGCGTCCAAAGCCGGAACAAGCGTTGCCTATAAAGGCGCTTGCGGACAATGCGTCAAGGAAGGAGAAAGCATTCCTGTTTATCCCGGAAACGAAAACAGAATTTGCTGCAGCGGATTGACCTTATGCCCTCCGGGTGAAAACATATTGGGCATCAGAGGAACCTGCAAAAAGACCTGCGCGAGCACGTCGGGAACCAGTACCCAGACTCAGAATCAAACAGGCGCGACAAGCGACTAAAAATGAGGTATCACATCATCACTTTCGGCTGCCAGATGAACAAGTCTGATTCGGAAAGAATCGGGGCGGTTTTGGAAGCCATGGGATACAACAAAGCTTTAAATGCTTCAAAAGCTGATTTAATCGTGGTCAACATGTGCTCGGTCAGGCAGTCGGCCGTGGACAGGGTTTACGGGCTCGCCCCTTGGCTCAACAATTCAAAAGCGAAAATCCTGACCGGATGCGTCTTAAAGCCGGACAGAGCGAAAATGTCTTCTTTCTTCGACTTTATCGTGGACAAGACCGAATTGTACAAACTGCCGGAACTGTTAAGAAAGAAAGCTAAAATCAAAAAAGATTATCTTTCCGTCAAGCCGAGCTACGAGAGTTCTTTCCTGGCCCATGTTCCCATTTCTTTCGGCTGCAGCAATTTCTGCACTTACTGCGCCGTTCCGTATGCCAGAGGCAAGCTGGTTTCCAGAAGCCATAAGGACGTATTAAAAGAAATAAAAGATTTAATTAAAAAAGAATACAAGGAAATCTGGCTTTTGGGGGAAAACGTCAACGACTATCGCTCCCCTGCTGATTCCAGAATAGATTTTACTGAACTGATAAAGCAGATAGACAAGATTGAGGGAAAGTTCTGGCTCAGGTTCACCAGCCCCCATCCCAAGGATTTTTCCCTGAAAATGGTCAAGGCCCTGGCCCAGAGCCCCAAGATTACGCCCTATCTGAACCTGCCCCTCCAATCAGGCGATAACGAGGTTTTAAGGCGTATGAACAGGCCATATACCATAAACAGCTATTTGGGGCTCGTAAAGGCCCTGAGAAGCGAATTTAGGGCCAAAAAGCAGGGTTTGGACAAGGAATTGGCCATATCCACGGATATTATAGTAGGCTTTCCAGGAGAGACTAAACAGGCCTTTGAAAACACCAAAAAAGCCATGGAAAAGGTTAAATTCGACATGGCCTACATTTCCCAATACTCTCCCCGGCCCCAGTCTTTGTGCTTTGAGAAAATGGAAGACGACGTAGCCAAAAAAGAGAAAAAGGCCAGAGAAAAAGCATTGGTCAAAGTCCTGGACAAAACAGCCCTTTTAATTAATAGAAAGTTTCTGAACAAAACAGCAGAGGTTTTGGCAATGGAAAAGACCAAGGAATACCTGTTGGGCAAAACAAAGCATTACAAGACAATCAGGTTCAAGGGAAATGAAAATCTCATTGGCAAATTCGTTAAAGTAAAAGTGACCAAGGCAAGGGCCATGGGCCTGGAAGGAAACCTGATAAAAGAAAAATTAATCGTTGTTTTGGGTCCCACTGCTTCGGGCAAGACTGATTTGGCGATAAAGCTGGCCAAGAAATTCAACGGAGAACTGGTCTCGGCCGACTCAAGAATGGTTTACAAGAAAATGGACATCGGCACGGCCAAGCCCGAATACCCCCACCATTTGATAAACGTTGTTTCATTGAAGCAAGATTTCAATGTTGCTTTGTATAAAGAAAAAGCGCTAAAAGCGATTGAGGAAATAATTGAAAAGGGAAAGTTGCCCATTCTCGTCGGCGGCACGGGATTGTACGTCAAGGCAATAGTCGATAATCTTGATTTTCCCAAAATCAAGCCCGATAAAAAGATGAGAAAGGAACTGGAAAAGAAATCAAAGCAGGAGCTCTATTCCCTTTATAAAAAACTGGACAAAAAAGGAGCCAAGACAATAGACAAAGACAATAAAAGAAGATTAATCAGGGCCATTGAGGTCTGTCTTTTGTCAGGCAAAGTTTTTTCCGGCCAAAGGTTGAAGCAAGAGCCCTTGTTCGATGCATTGCAGATAGGCATCAGGAAAACCAAGGAAGAATTGAGGAAAAGCATTGAGAAAAGAACCGAGCAGATGTTCAAAAAAGGCCTGGAAAAAGAAGCCAAGAGGTTGTTGGCAAAATACGGAAAGAACAACCCGGCCTTGAGCACCATCGGCTACGCTGAATGGAAGGAAAACAAAACCAAAGAACAGATTAAAAAGGATATCATATCCAATACCGTGAAGTTCGCCAAAAGGCAGATGACCTGGTTCGAGAAAGAGAAAATCAAGTGGGTCAGAAACCAGAAAGAAGCGGAAAGGCTCGTGAAAAAATCCTTGGAATAAAAAAAGAGGAAATTATTCCTCTATTTCAACCGTAAATCCTTCTTTCATGATTTCGTTCCACGAAGAGTGGATAGGCAGATTCAATTCCCTTGCCGCTTCCTCTCGCGAAATATCCAACTCAATTAAATATCTGTTCAAGACAAGAGCGTCCCAGGTCGTGTTTTCATCGAAGCCGAACAAAGAAATTTCCTCGAGTCGCCTGAGATCAAGATTATGCAAGGCCTTGACTTCAAGTATTTCGTCCCACGTCGCGGTTTCTTTAAGATTGAGGGCGTCTGCTTCTTTCTTGCGATTTTCATCCGCGAACCGAGCAACGATATAATTGTAAAGCTCGGCAAACCCGGCATCGGGAGAAAAACCAAGATAATTAACAGAAATTGCGATTTCCTCCTCGAATTGCTGGGTCGTTTTTTCCTGGATTATCAATCTCCACTTGCTGTCTTTGGGCAAACCGGCTGATATGGCCTCCTTTTCTCTGAGAGTTTCTCTTTGCTTCCAAGTTAACGGACATTTTCTTCGGCAGCGGTTTAATCTTTTAATAAATTTGGAGCGCCTTGCCATTTTTTCCGTCTTTATCATCGCCATCTGTTCCCAGGTAGTCCCGGCTGGAATTTCCAAATCTTTTGTTCTTTCTTTTCTTATCCTTTCCAGGCCGTATAATTCCCACCTTGCCAGTATCGTGTCCCAGGAAGGACGAAGGCCGGTTCTGACACATCTCTGATTTAATTGCCTTGAATTTGCTCTTTTGGCAGTGTTGCAAACAAGAAACATCGTTTTTTCAAAAATTTGGTCCCACGTCGCTTTTTCATCAAGCCTTACCCTTAAAGCCTCCCTTTTACGAGACGCTTCGTAATCATCAACCAAGAAGTAGGTTTTTATCATCGGAATCACCAATTTTTAAAGAACCATTGAACTATGGTGTAATTATATAATAATTATCGTATTCCGTCAAGCATGTTGACAATTTTAAGATTCGGGGTAATATGTATCTGGTTCAGAACAAAGGATTGGTTGCGGTACTACCCCTTCGGAAGGCAAGGCTCCCAACCAAAATTGGCTGCGGGAAGCAGATTAAGAAGGCAGATTGGGTTCGAATCCCGACAATCTGGTTTGAAGGTGGCATTCGGACCGCGAAGGCGAAAAGGGAGACGATGAAACGTGGCTAACTGGCAATAATGAAACCAGAAGGAGCCAATCTTCTGCAAGAGTTGCTTAATGCCTGTAGTTAAGTCGAAAGGTGAGAGACCTTTCCCTGGATAGCTGTCGGATAACCTCTGGACCACCATATTATGGGAGCAATATTCTGCTCCCCTTACTTTTAAAAGAAAAAGCGGGCAACGTGCCCGTTTTTTAAATTGTCAATTTCTTTATTGTTCTCCATCTTCTCTGTATTCAATAAAAGAATTTTTTTCATCTACCTCGCTTCCAGCGTATTTATTATTTATTGAATTATAGATACTAGAATAATCTATTCTTTCATTGCAAAAACAAATTATTTGATGCTTTTTATTAAAATTATTTTTATACTTTTCGATATCTACGTCTTTGCAAAAATTTTGAAAATCGTTATTCGAAATTTTATTAGAATTAAATTTCCGCATTAAAAATGGCTCTGTCGCTAATATATAAATATAATATACATCATCTTCAAAAAAATTGACGAATCTAGCTATAAAGAAATCGTAATTCCTATCAACCTTATAGGCTGGGATAGAAGCATCTAACTCCCTCTTCAGCCTCTCCCCCGCCTTCTGCGGATTGGCCTTGCCTTTTGACTTGGCCATGACTTGTCCCACCAGAAACGTAAAGCTGTTCTCTTTGCCTTTTTTGTAGTCCTCGACAGCTTTTTCATTTTCTTCAATAACTTCCTTGACTATTTTCTCAATCTCTCCCTCGTCTTTAATCTCCACCAGTCCCCTGTCCTCAATAATGTGCGAAGGGTCTTTGCCAGTATTGTACATCTCTTCCAAAATAATCTTGGCTATTTTGCTGGATATCTTATCATCGGCGATAAGGCAGATAAACTCTCCGAAGTTCTCCGGAGTAATCTTGTTCTCGATAACCGCCCCGGGCTCGTTCTTTAAAAGGTGTTGCAAATCAGTGGTCAGATAATTGGCGCAAATCCTGGATATTTCCTTCTTGTCTTTATTGCAGCCCTTGTCCTCGGCCCAGCAATACGACTCGGAAACAGCTTTTTCGAAATACTCTCCCAAAACAGGGTCTCTGATGAAGATCTCTGGGTTTTCCAGGCAGTATTCATTCTTAAACCTTTTTCTTTTGTCTTCGGGTAATTCCGGCATATGGCTTTTAATTAAGTCTATCATTTCTGCCGTAATCATCAAGGGGGGCAAATCCGGTTCAGGGAAATACCTGTATTCATGGGCGCTTTCTTTTTCCCTCTGGCTCACGGTCACTCCCTTGTCATCATCCCAGCCCATTGTTTCCTGAATAACCTTCTCTCCTTTGGAAAGAAGCTCCGACTGCCTTTTAATCTCGTATTCTATGGATTTTTCCAGCGTCTTGAAGGAATTGAGGTTCTTTATTTCCACTTTTGTTCCCAGGTTCTCGTCCTTGCTCAAAGAAATGTTGACCTCGCAGCGCATCTGGCCTTTTTCCATATTGGCTCCTGATACGTCGAGATATTTAAGGATAAGCTGCAGCTCCTGGCAGAATCTCTTGGCTTCTTCGGCCGAATTGATATCCGGCTCTGTCACCAGTTCAATCAAAGGAACCCCGGCCCGGTTGAAATCAACCAGGGTCTTGTTATCGGCATGGTAAAGCTTGGCCGTGTCTTCTTCCATATGCACCCTGTTTATCCTGATTCTCTTAGTCTTTCCACTGTCCGAAACAATGTCCAGATAGCCGTTCTTGCACAAAGGCAAATCATACTGGGAAATCTGGTATCCTTTGGGCAAATCGGGATAGAAATAGTTCTTGCGGTCAAACTTTGATTCAGGAGCAATCTCGCAATTCAAAGCCAAACCGGTCATGACAATCTTGTTGATAGCTTCTTCGTTGATGACGGGCAAGGTTCCGGGCTGGCCAGTGCAAACGGGGCAGATATTGGTATTGGGCTTTTCCTCCAGAGCATTCCATTCTTCATTGGGACAGGAGCAAAACATCTTTGACCTGGTCTTGGCCTCAAAATGTATTTCCAAACCAATGGTTGTTTTAAACATATTTTTTAGCCTGCTTCATTATTTTAACCCCCTGGCTGGTGCCGATGATGTCAGCCCCGGCCTTGACCATCTGATTAACGTCTTTGAGGGACTGGATTTTACCGGACGCCTTAATCAGCAATCCCGGAGCGTTCTTCCTCATTATCTTCAAGTGCCTGGCTTTTTCCTTAAGCTCCCTGTTTTCCAGCGGGTCCTTGTCCGTGGCTGTCTTGACGCAAATGGCGCCGGTTGCCTTGACCAGTGAAGAAACCCTGGCTATCTCCTCGTCAGTCAAATACCCGCTCCCGATTATCACTTTAACGGGAAGAATCTTGCAGATTTCCTTCAGGTCCTTTTCAATCTTTTCCCATCTTTCCATTTTAATGTCAGGAAGGGAAACAACCACGTCCAGCTCATCTGCTCCGTCTGCTTTGGCCTGCCTGCATATTCTGACCCTTTCCTTGTGTTCGCTCAAGCCAATGGGGTCGTCCACGAGAACCACCGTCTTAATGCCGGTTTTCTTAAGCTCCCTGGCCACTGCCTTGACCCATTTAGGCCTGATGCAGACGCCCCTGAATCCGTATTCTTTGGCTTCCTGGCAGGTGTTAAGAATATCCTGCCTGGTAGCGTCTTTCCTTATATTGGTCTGGTCAATGTATTTGTTTACGGATTTTTTAGCCATAACTTAAATGTTTAATTTTTTATTCAGCAAAGAAACCGTTTGGTTGAAAACCTCTTCAACCGACCCTTCTCCGTCAACTATTGCCCAAGGGCAGAAAACGTTTTCTTGGGCCAGTTGTTCATATGTTTCAGCCAGGGATTTCTGGAAAAGCAAATCCTCTTCGTGCCGGTCAAGATTCCCGGGCTTTTCCTTGGACTTCCTTTCCAAAGACGTTTCCGGAGATATTCTGATTAAAATGCTCAAGTCCGGCCTGGGCATTTCGAACAACTCGCTCAACCTCAACATTTTTTCCAAAGCAACTCCTTTCAGGGCCTGGTAAACAAGCGTGGAGGTATAGTACCGGTCGGCCAATAATATCTTACCACTTTTAAGACAGTTTTGTATATATTCCTTGTCTTTGAGACGGTCAGCAGTATGCAACAAAACTTCAGAAACAGCGTTTAATTCAATGCGCTTGTAAAGAAAGTTATGGAGGAGGTCGCCGATGGGCTGGCCGTATTCAGGATACTTTTTATTCTCAACAGAATATCCTTTTTTAATCAAAAACTCAGACAACAACTTTATCTGAGTTCCTTTGCCACACCCGTCGATTCCTTCCAGAACGATGAATTTTCCCGAAGTTTCCATGTTTATGATTTTTCCAGTTTGCTTTCCTGGGGATGCTTTACGTTTACGTATTTAGCCCCTTGCTTTTTGTAATAGGGCCTGGTCGTGGGCGAAGACAATTCTTCGAAAACCAACTGGCAGATTCTCGTTTCCGGATAAAGAAGAATGGGTATCATTCCGATGTTCTGCATTTCCAGAACGAGCTTGCCCTTGAATCCCGGGTCAATGTGCCCGGCCGTGGAGTGAACGATGATTCCCAACCTGCCCAAACTGGACCGGCCGTCAATCCTGGCGCAGATGGTGTCGGGCAGGAATATCTCTTCCAGGGTCGCTCCCAGGACGAATTCTCCGGGATGAAAGACAAAAGGCTCTTTATTGCTCACTTTGACCAGGGTGGTGGTGTCTTTGAAACTTTCCGGGTCCCTGGTGTCTATATATGCTTTCTTAGTGTGATTGAAAACCATGAATTCCCCGCTCAATCTCAAATCCAAAGAAGCTGAACCCAGTTGTTTTTTAAAATCAGGCTTGGGGCTGATTTTAATAATGTCCTTGTCTATCAGTTTTTTGATGTCCTTGTCTGATAAAATCATTATTTCTCAATTTCAACGCCCAAAGACCTGGCCGTACCTTCAATTATCTTGATTGCCTGCTCCAAATCATTGGCATTGAGGTCGGGCATTTTCTGCTTGGCTATTTCTTCCAGCTGGGCCCGGGTTATCTTTCCCACTTTTTTCTTGTTCGGTTCGCCCGAACCTTTTTCCAAGCCGATGGCCTTCTTAATCAATTGGGCGGCCGGAGGCTGTTTAAGAACGAAGTCATAGGAACGGTCGACGTAAACAGTAATTTCAATGGGAATCTTAAAATCCCCCATCTCTCTGGTGGCGTCGTTGAACCTTTGGCAGAATTCGGCTATGTTTATCTGATGCTGAGCCAGAGCCGGACCTACCGGAGGCGCGGGATTGGCTTTGCCTGCCTGAATATGTAGTTTTATCAGCGCTTTTACTTGTTTTGCCATGTTACATCTTCTTAATTTGTAATGAATCCAGTTCCAGCGGCGTGTCCCGGCCGAACATGTTAATCATGACCTTGACCTTGCCTTTTTCCCTGTCAGTCTCGGAAACCTTGCCTTCGGAATCCTTGAACGGCCCGTCGGTTATCTTGACCAAATCCCCTTTCTTGAACTCAATGGTGTACTTGGGCTCGTCCGTGGTCATCTTGGTTTTCAGCGAATCCATTTCTTCCAAAGAAACGGGCAAAGGAACCGTGCCCGAGCCGACAAAGCCGGTTACGTTAGGCGTGTTCCTAACCACGTACCAGGAATCGTCGGTCACTATCATTTCCACCAGAACATACCCGGGATATATTTTTTCTTCAACCGTCTTTTTCTTCCCGTTCTTGATTTTAATCTTCTTTTCTTTGGGAACCAGAACGTTGAAAATTTTGTCTTCCATGCCCAAAGACTCCACCCTTTGCTTCAGGTTCTTGGCCACCGCGTCCTCGTATCCGGAATAAGTGTGAAGGACATACCATCTTTTTTCGTGTGATTCCTGTTGTTTGGCCATAATTATTTGAAGATGAATCTTTCCATCAGCCTGACGAAGATAAAGTCAAAACCGCCCAAAAACATGGCTACGATTACGGAAATTCCTATCACGATTAGGGTGTATTTGATTGTTTCTCTGCGAGTCGGCCAGGTTATCTTCCTTATTTCAGCGCCGACGTCCTTGAAAAGATTTGTTAGTTTCATACTGGTTTAGATTAGCAAAAGAAGGCCCAAATGTCAATTATCTGCCGCGTTAAACATCAAGATTCCTCACGCTCTTGGCCGAACCCTGAATGAATCTTTTCCTGGGAAGAACTTCTTTGCCCATGAGCATGTCAAAAGTGTCATCCGCTTCCTTGGCGTCATCAACGCCGACTTGAAGAAGAATCCTTCTGGACGGATCCATGGTTGTTTCCCAAAGCTGCTCGGGGTTCATTTCTCCCAGACCCTTGTATCTCTGGATGTTTATCTTGCTCTTGTCTTTCAGGGAAACCAGGATTTTCTCCTTGTCCTCGTCCGAATACGCGTACTGAATCTCTTTGCCCGAATTTATCTTGTACAAAGGCGGCTGGGCGATATACAGATACCCGTTCTCGATTATGGGCTTGAAGTGCCTGAAGAACAATGTCATCAAAAGGGTTTTGATGTGGTTGCCGTCGCTGTCGGCATCGCACATGATGATTATTCTCTGATATCTGAGCTTGTCCATCTGGAAATCGTCGGCAATGGCCGTGCCCAGGGCGATAATCAATGACTTGACTTCCTGGGACGTCAGCATCTTGTCCAGCCTCACCCTTTCCACGTTAAGAATTTTTCCTTTAATGGGAAGAATGGCCTGGAATCTTCTGTCCCTGGCCTGTCTGCTCGAACCGCCGGCCGATTCTCCCTCAACAATGTACAGTTCCGACTCTTCCGGCTTTCTTGAAGTGCAGTCAGCCAGCTTGCCGGGCAGAGACAAACCGTCCAGAATTCCTTTTCTCAAAACGGTTTCCTTGGCTGCCTTGGCTGCTTTTCTCGCCTTGTAGGAAAGAACTGCCTTTTCCACGATTATCTTGGCGTCCTGGGGAAACTTTTCCAGGTAATCGGCCAAGGCCTCAGCCACCACTGTTTCCGTGGCTGTCCTGGCTTCGGGATTGCCCAGCTTTGACTTGGTCTGGCCTTCAAACTGCGGCTCCTTGATTTTAATGGAAACAATGGCCGTCAGTCCTTCCCTGATGTCGTCTCCTGTCAAATTGGGCTCTGCTTCCTTGAGAAACCCGCTCTTTCTCGCATAATCATTGATTAATCTGGTCAGGGCCGCTCTGAATCCGGTCAGATGGGCTCCGCCCTCGCTGGTGAAGATGTTGTTGGTGAAGCTTTCCTCGTACGTTTCGTAATCGTCGGTATAGGCAAAAGCGGATTCAATGACTATTTCTTCTTTTTCCCCTATGCCGTAAAAAGGATTGTGGTGCAGAATGCCGTCGCCTTTAATCAAATGCTTCAGGTATGACTTGATTCCTCCTTCGAAATAGAAATGATAGTCGAAAACGTTGTTTTCATCCCTTGAATCGTAAAAGTCCACCCTCACTCCCTTGGTAAGATAGGCCTGCTGCCTCAAATGGTTGAGAAGTTTTTTCCTGTCAAAGACTATTTCCTTGAATATTTCCGGGTCCGGTTCAAAGATAATGGTCGTTCCTTTTTCTTTGCAGCCGCCTATTTTCTTGACCGCGGTAATCGGCTTTCCCTGCTTGTATTCCTGGGCGTGCTTGTCCCCGTCCCGGCAAACCTCGGCCCTCATGTATTTTGACAAAGCGCAGACGACGGAGATGCCCACGCCGTGAAGACCGCCGGATATCTTGTAAGCGCTGCCGCCGAACTTTCCTCCGGCGTGAAGAGTGGTCATAATCGTTTCCAGGGCCGACTTCTTGGTCTTCTCGTGTTTGTCCACCGGAATCCCCCTGCCGTTGTCAGTGACCTTAACCTTATTGCCCGGCAACAGGAACACCTCAATCTTGTCGCAGTATCCTCCCAAGGCCTCGTCCAAAGAATTGTCCACCACTTCGTAAACCAAATGATGCAAACCCTGTGGTCCGGTAGAACCGATGTACATGCCCGGCCTTTTTCTTACCGGGTCAAGACCTTCAAGAACGTAAATATCTTTCGCACTGTATGACGATGCTTTTTCTTTTGCCATAGTTATTTTCTCTCTTCCCAGCCCAATTGCTCGGAAAGAACCTTTATTATTTCTTTTTGAGTTTTGTCTATTGTTTCCGCATCAAGGGTTTTTTCTTCCGACTGGAAAATGATGTGGAAGGAAACGCTTTTCCTGCCCTTGCCGATTCCCGGGCCCTGATAAACGTCAAAAACCTCCAGTCCCCTGACCAGTCCTCTCCCCCCTTCTCTTATTCTCTCTTTCAAATCTTCCAAGGAAATCCTCTCGCTGACTATTCCGGAAATGTCCCTGATGGCCGGAGGATGATAAGATATCTTCTCATACTCCTTTTCTTCGCTGGCATGCTTAATTAAAACGTCGAAATCAAGCTCAAAGTAAAAACCTTGACCGATTCTCACTATTTTCCCTGTTTTTTCTCCATTGACGAACACCTCCAGAGAATCGTTGTCTTCTTTCTCGAAAACAATCTTCTTGACGCCCAGCTGCTCCAAAAGGAAAGATATTTCTCCTTTTAATCTGAGAAACGCTTTTTCTTTGTCTTGCTTCAGGGAAACTCCTCCGGAGAGCATCGTCTTCTCCCCTATCTTTTTGTCCTGGCCGAAGAATACCTTCCCTGTTTCAAAAATCTTGACCTTGTCAAACCATTTAAGGTTTTCCTCCACATTCTTCGCCAATAGAGGAATCAGGCTGGGCCTCAAATACTTGGAAAAACTGCTTGTCGGATTTTGGATTTCTTCCATTTTCAACTTGTATTTGTCTTTTTCCTTGTCGCCCAAGAAAGAATAATTATACACCTCGGCAAAACCGAGCTCTTTCAGAACACCCCTGGCCTTGTTGACGAACAAATCCGCTTTGCTCCTTTCAACCGGATACGTTTTAATGAAAGGCAGAGTAGAAGGAACTTTGTCGTAGCCGTGGATTCTTCCCACTTCCTCGATTACGTTTTCCTGAATAATCAAATCCTGCCTGAAAGTCGGGATTTCCAAGACGAAAGAATCTTTTGCTTTGGATAAAACCCTTATGCCCAATCTGCTCAATATGTTAACCGTTTCATTTTGAGGAATGGCAATGCCCAAAATCTTGTTCAACAAACTCATTTCCAGCTTGATTTTCCCGGGTTTTGTCTTTACCGGATAAACGTCAATCATTCCTGAAACGACTTCTCCTTTGGCCCATTCCAATATGAGCTGGCTCAACCTGTCCAGGGCCGTTTCCGTAAGATTGGGGTCTAGATTGTGCTCAAACCTTGCCGAAGCGTCGGTTCTCAAGTTAAGCTTCCTGGCTGTCTGGCCTATTGCTTTGGGCTCAAAGCTGGCTGATTCCAGAACCACTGTTTTGGTTTTCTCGGAGATTTCCGCTGCTTTGCCTCCCTTGATTCCGGCAATGGCCAGGGCCCTGTTCTCGTCGGCAATAACCATTATTCTCTTGTCCAAAACGCATTCGTTGTCGTTCAGCAAGACAATACTCTCGTTGGGCTTGGCTTTTCTCACGATAATCTTTTTTCCCTTGATTTTGTCGTAATCAAAAGCGTGCAAGGGCTGGCCCAGTTCCAGCATCACGTAATTGGCGGCGTCGACAACGTTGTTAATCGGGTTCAATCCGCAGTTGACCAGTTTGTCCTGAATCGCTTTCGGCGACGGGCCGACTTTAACGTTGCTGATTATTCTGGCCGAATAGCGCTGGCAGTTCTTGTCCCTGACTTCGACTTTCAAAAAGTCCTTGATTTTCTGGTTTCCTTCTTTAATTCTGATTAAAGGGAAAATCATTTTCAGATTGAGAATGGCGGCGCATTCCCTGGCTATTCCCAAATGGGAAAAACAGTCTCCTCCCCGGTCGGGCAGAACGTCTATGTTTAAAACCCAGTCGTTCTTCTTTTTCTCGACTGATTCGTTTTCAAAGGAGTGCATGGTTAAAATCTCCGCCAGCTTTTCGGGCTGGGGCAAGGGTCTTTTGAAAAACGAATTTAGCCAGGAATATGATACTGTCATTTTAAAATTGTTTTAAGAATTTAAGATTCCCGCTGTAAAACCAGCGAATGTCGTTTATCTTGTATTTCATCATGGCCAAGCGGTCAATGGACATGCCGAAAGCGAATCCGTTCCACTTCTTGGGGTCCAAACCGCCGTTCTTGATTACCTGGGGATGGACCATGCCCGCTCCCAGAATCTCCACCCAGCCCGTTCTTTTGCAGGCCGGACAGCCGACACCCGAGCAGACGGAACAACTGATGTCAATCTCAAAGCTGGGCTCGGTAAAAGGGAAATAGCTGGGCCTGAACCTGATGCTCATTTTCTTCTTGAAGAATTCCTGCAGGAATTTCTCCAAGACCCCCTTGAGGTTGGCCACGGAAACGTTCTCGTCAACCATCAATCCTTCTATCTGGTAAAAATTGGTTTCATGGGAAGCGTCGGTTTTCTCATAGCGGAAGACCCGGCCGGGAATGACTATTCTCAAGGGCGCTCCCAGTTTTTTCATGTATCTGGTCTGGGCGGGAGAAGTATGGCTTCTCAAAACAAGCTTGTTTCTCAAATACAGGGTCTTGCCCAAAGACAAAACATCTCTGGCCGGATGACCTTCGGGAATGTTCAATGAATCAAAGTTGTGCCATTCGTCTTCGACTTCCGGACCTTCAACCACGGCAAAGCCCATGAGCTGGAATATCTCCTCTATTTCCCTTCTTACAGAAGTTAAGGGGTGCAAATGCCCTGATTCTATCTTTTCCCCGGGCAGATTAACGTTGATTTTTTCTGATTCAACCGCGCCTTCCTGCAGAACCTCCCTTAATTCATCTATCTTGTTTTCCAATTCAGCCACGAATTCGTTGATTTCTCTGCCCATGACTTTTTTTTCTTCCACGGCCATGTCTTTTATTTCCGCGAAAACCTTCCTGATTTCCCCTTTTTTGCCCAGATATTTATTGGAAAAATCCCTCAATTCCTTTGAGTTCTTGACTCCCCCAAGCTCCTTTTCTATTGTTTCTTTCAAGGAATTTATGTCCATGTTTACTATGCCCATTTTACCCCAAAACCCGAGAAAAATCAACAGTAAAAAAAGGATTAATTAATAATCCTTCTATTGGCGGCTGCAGCCGAACCAGCTCCAGAAGAGCTTTCGGGCTTGTCCCGCGGTGGATCAGGTCCTGAACGAGAAACTCGATGAGCTGGGCGTCGAATTCAATTGGCGATAATTTCCGGCCGATGGCGGAAACGCCCTGTTCCTCGAAACACTTAAATCTCGTCTTGAAGAGTATCTCGGTAAGCCTGATGAAATGCTTCAACTGGCCGTCAGCCCTGGCAAGGTCTTTCTTGCTGAACATTCTGAATCCCTTTGTTCGCTTCTGCTGCCGGTGCCTGACCTCGTGGACGGCAACGCCGATTGCGTACTGCTCCGGCGTCATGTCGCAGGAATAGTCCATCGCCCCTTCTTCGTCTATGAGAATCAGCCTGTGACTCCGCATCTCGTTAAGAATCTCTTCCTCAAGGCCCTGGACGAAAACGTCATAACTTTCTCTGCTTTTTTCAGAGGGCCAACAATATTCGGCCACGTTATTCTCTTTGCTCTTCCTGGACATAAAGCGGAACTTGACGTGATTAAACGAAGGAAAAACTCCCTCGTCTATGGCCGCTATGCAGGCCATTAATTCAAGAGCCAACTCCATGTCTTCTTTTTTTCGCCTCTTGGGCAGAGGTCCTTTCCTGGTTTTCGGGGAATCCAGTCTGGAACACCCCTTGCTTTGAAAGAACTGGAAGATTTCTACAGCATTCATTCTTAATCCTCCTTAAAAATAACCATACAATATTATTCAAAAAAGTCAAACCTAAAACCGGCCTCTTGGCCGGCTTAAATAAAACTAGGAAATGAGGCCATTTTCAGTCAGATACCACACAGCCAGGCCAGCAACCACCAAAAGCAACAGAATAATCATTAAAACCATTCTCAATTTCTTTTCTCCCTCGCTTAACTGACTCCAGGAAACCCTGTTCTCCTTCCACTTCTTCCTGTTTGCCAGTCCGCTTATCAAAAACACGACGCCCAACACCGCCAAAACATAATTTCCGATTAAAAGCCCGAAAGGCAGCCAGACTATTCCGATACCGAATAAAGCGGAATAATCAGTGGGCCTGTTCTTTTTCAGTTTGAACGCAACAATCCCCAGAACGACGGTAATCAAAAAAATGATTACCAAAAAAGGAAAAATTATGCTCATATGTTTTTATTTATTATTTAAACCTCCACAAGCTGCGGACCCGACCGGGCTCGAACCGGCAGTCTCCTCCGTGACAGGGAGGCGCGATGACCAATTTCGCTACGGGTCCGTATTTGTGCCTAAGGTGGGAGTCGAACCCACGACTTCTCGCTTATGAAACGAGC
>Ga0265297_10003783_pt1 | contig 26422 bp, 21 predicted proteins | sample Munlanlwell13791_FD_192502 | JGI IMG/M metagenome (GOLD analysis project Ga0265297, IMG submission 192502) | Leachate microbial communities from a municipal landfill in Southern Ontario, Canada - Leachate well 137-91 | ecosystem: Engineered > Solid waste > Landfill > Unclassified | place...
TGTCGTAACCCAGATGCTCGCTTAATTCGGCACTTAAAGTCGTTTCTATGGCTGTCTTGAGCAGCTGTTGCATCACCGTGCTCAGGTCTTGCTCGGTTTTGACGTGCTTGGACAATTCCGCCGTCAAGGCTTTTATTTGTGTTAAATCCATTGCTATACCCATCCTTTAATTTACCCCGTTAAGGGTAGTTAGAAATAGGTATTTACACAATCTGATTTACAGCCTCACGACACGCACACTTTTGTTAATGTTCAAATATATCCTTCTTGCTCTAATTTCAAAATAACCATCTGCATCGCCTGAGTCACATTGAGCATACTGGTATCGATAAGCAATTCGGCCTGCTCTGGTGCTTCATAAACATCGCTCGCCTGCACAGCCTTGATTTTCTTGGTCAGGCGCGCCGCGCACACACTGGCAGGTGCAGTGAGTGCTATTTCAAAATACCCCCCTTCATTTTGCACAGTGTTACGCATGCTGCGCCGCACAGCAGCGGTAGGGATATCAATGGCACAAATGACTATGCCACGATGTTTGACAATTTCGTGTGCCAGCATAGCTATTGTGTCCACATTATCAACAACACCAGGATGACGGTTCAGCAAATCGCTATCCAGCAGACTAACTTTACGCGAACCTAACGCACCCAAGGCTTGGCTTAAAGCACTTGCCAGCGTGGTTTTCCCTACGCCAGCGACACCTGTCATCACAATCGCGAATCCGCTTGTTTGGCGAGGTGGATATGCCACCCGCATTTCTGCCAACACTTCGGGAAATGTATACCAATCGGGAATAGTGAGATTGGCGTATAAACGGCGCTTTACTTCCTCGGCGGTCAACACCAGTTTATATGAATCCTTAGGCGCTTCTTCCAATGGTAAATATTGCGCACGCTCTTCCACATAGACCATACGCGGATAGGGTATTAACTTTACACCGATATCACCAATATGCTGCTCAACCACATGAAAGGCATCGCCTTCAAGCAAATCTCGACCACGACGATTGGCACCCTGCGCACCGGCCTCACCCCCTACAACCAGGTGTGAACAACCGTAGTTGCGACTGATAATTGCACGATGCAATATTTCACGCACACCGCCGCGCCGCATATAGTTTGGAGACAAGCTCATTACCGCCGTTAATTTACACATACGCGGCATAAGCGCTTGATAACTGCGTATAGTAGGGAAATAGGTTGGACTCAAATGCTGCTCTCCACCCGTAAGTGGCTGTATCAACAATCCCGCCTGATTCTGTACTGCAGCGCGCATCATGAACTCCAAAGCTGCTCGGTGTATGGGCTGTACAGACTGATAAGCGACAACACGCCCCCACCCACGCTCTGTAAAATAATGCCGCAACTGTTCAGGGGTATGATAATCCCCAATAAAATCGTACCGATTTACCTTCGTGACCCCCACTACACTGCCACCAACGTACCAAACTGATTGCGCATTAAAATCCAAACTGGCACCCAGCATTTTGGATTCCAGTTCCAAATTTGCTTTGTAAATTTCAGCTACGGTTAAAACTGCCAACAACTCATCATACTCATCCCTAAGCGCAACCGAAGCGCCTAATTGCAGCGACTGTGCGAGTCTTAATGGAATCGACAAGGTCAGCGGATACATCCAGGCTAAACCTGCAGGAAGCCGCATATGCATTAAAACACTAAGGTAACTTGCCTCACCCATATAACCTGTCAGCGGGGTATACGCTCCCGACAGTAGCAACATCAAATCACTTTGCTGATATGCGTTTAAGCGAATACTGGGTAAGCGTGGTGCCTGCCGATGCAATTCATGGGTATCGCTATCACTTGCCAGCAAATTCGTAAGTGATTCTGAGCCATACGGACTTAGTAATTCAGGCATGCTCACCTCAATCTCGACTGGATGACACTGATTTGGCGTTAAGATACTGTACTAGTTGCTGTACGAGAATATTTACATTCTGTCGGCCGGTATCAATAATGATATCGGCCACTTCCCGATACAAAGGATCTCGTTGTGCATGCAATTCACGTAACCGTGCTTTAGGATCTTCAGTCTGCAATAATGGTCGATTCCTATCGTGACGGGTGCGCTGAAACAACTCATCAACTGTCCCGCGCAAATAGATGACCGTGCCACGTTGCTTGAGTAAAGCGCGTGTTGCCGGACTTAACACTGCACCACCCCCTGTCGCCAAAATAATATCATTCAACTGGGTTAAATCAGCGATCACCTGTTCCTCACGCTTGCGAAATCCAGCCTCACCCTCTACCTCAAAAATCATCGGGATAGTGACGCCAGTACGCTTTACTATCTCATGATCTGCGTCATAAAACTGCCTGCGCAAATGCTTGGATAGTAATTTACCAACGGTGGTTTTCCCCGACCCCATCAGCCCAACTAGATAGATATTCTTAGTATTCATTTTTGCAATTGTAACGCAAGGACAGGGCTAGGCAATAAAAAAGGCGGGGATCAGCCCGCCTTTTTTAAATGCCGCGTTTATTATTTGAAACTTAAATCCTCTTTAACAATGCGCGGCGTTAAAAACACTAGCAATTCCGTCTTGGTAATATTCTTGGATGAGTTTTTAAACAAATTACCTAACAGTGGCAAATCACCGAAGAATGGTACTTTGTTCACTGAATTGTTCGTATTATCTTCATAGATACCACCGATAACTGCCGTTTCTCCATTATTAATACGTATCTGGGTTTTTACACGCTTGGTTTCTATAGGATAAGCCTGATAACCTTGACCCAAATCAAACGGAGTACCGGGCGCATCCTTTTGCACTTCGACCGTCAGAATAATAGAATCATTATTCAATATTTGTGGATTAACCAGCAAGCAAAGAAACGCATCTTTAAAAGTAACAGTTGCTGGAGAATTCGCAGTCGGTGGCGTAACGCTAGGAATTTGCACACCTTGTAATATCACAGCTGGTTTTTGATTAGCTGTAATGATACGTGGACTAGAAATTATCTTACCAAGACCATCTGACTCCAACGCTTGCAACTCTAAGCTCAATAACGCACCACCACCCAAATTAAACAGAGACAGACCTAATGATCCCGCCGTTAGACCTGAGTTAACAACAGCCGGCAGATTGACGTTGGTACTAGCAGGTACACCCACCTGGTTAGACACAGTAGGCGCAGTTGTACCTGTAGTGCCTACGCTACCACCATAACCAATGCGGTTACCAGCTAATGCACCTTGTTGCACACCAAACTTAACACCCAACGACTTGCTGAAAGTATCGCTTGCCACCACTACACGAGCTTCTATCATCACTTGACGCGCTGGGATATCGATCAACTTCAACATCTCAGCAACTTCAGCTTGCTTACTCGCGATATCATTGACTATCAGTGTGTTGGTTTGCGCTTCTGACGTTGCACTACCACGCGGTGATAACACCCGGTTAGGATTGGCTATTGCGGTCGTCGCAACAGGCACTGCAGTAGCAAGCACCTTGTCTGCTTTCACACCCTGGGCCTGAGCTGAGCAATTAACATCCTCACCTGTATCACCAGGCAATGGCGGCAGACCCAATAAGAACCGCGCGGCTTGATCTGCTTTTTTATAATTTAATTGGTATTGACGAATAACCAACGGCTCCAAGCTTTCCAAGTTTTGCTTAGACTCTAACTCTGCCTTTTCTTTCGCTAACAATTCATCTTTAGGTGCGACCCAGATAACATTACCGTTCTCACGCTTATCCAAACCCTTGCTCTGTAAAATGATATCCAGAGCTTGGTCCCATGGCACGTCTTTTAAGCGTAAGGTCAGGTTGCCCGTCACAGTATCGCTGGTAATTATGTTCTTGCCTGTAAAATCAGCAATCACTTGCAGTACTGAACGCACCTCCACATTTTGGAAATTCAGTGATAATTTTTCGCCAGTATATTTAGGTTTGCCACCCGCAGCTTTGGAAGCATCTTCCGTTTTAGCTCGAACTTCAATAATCAACTGATTATCTGCCTGATAAGCTGAATACTCATAATCAGCTTTGGGCTCTATAGTCATTTTAACGTTACCGCCACGACTTTCAGTTTCTACGAACAATACTGGCGTACCAAAGTCAGCGACATCCAGACGGCGCTGCAATGCACGAGCCACATCCGTGTTCATAAAGTCAATCGCTAACTTCTTGCCTTGTTTACGTATATCTATACCCGTTGAACTATCTGACAAAGTCGTAATTACACGGGCTTCACCGGCTGCACCACGACGGAAATCTATATCTTTAATGCTATGTTTACTCACGCTGACACCTGCTTCAGCAAAGCGTGCGGTAACGTTCGTAGTGGATTGAGTATCGGACTCTTGGACGGTAATAAACAACGCATTACCATCAATTCTAGTTTCGTATTGTGCAGGCTTAGTTAAATTCAACACCAATCGCGTACGCTCACCTGCTTGCACCACATTGACAGTTTTTACTACGCCTTGATTAACATTTACAGTATTTTTGCCTAATCCATTTGCTGTGCCTGCCAAATCAAGTGCAATACGAGGTGGATTATTTATCGCAAAACCAGCTGGGGAATTTTGTAAATTTTGTTTTAAACCAATTTTCAGCAAAACTTTACCGCCTTCAAGCGCAGAATAATCTAAGCTCTCTATGCTATTTGTTTCGGCTTGAGCTTGTTGGACACTGAACATCATGACACACATCATGATGACACTCATCAAAAAGCGTTGGCTAATTTGTGCTATGGTAGTTTTCATTTGTTTTGAGTCCTTATTGTTCTTGCTGCAATGTCAACGAACTATCGCGCTCAGCCCAGTCACCTGCACTGTCTTGCACTGTTTCTTTTAATTTAACTTCAGTATCGCTGACTGCCAATACCTTACCAAAATTCTGCCCCAGGTGATCACCAACCCGAACTCGATATATTGTGTTCTCTGGTGTTTTGATTACAGCGTATATTTGATTCCTCTGCTTCAGCACACCCACCATTTTTAAGCTTTCTAACGAAAAAGCCTCCAATGGTTCTTTAGGCCGGTTCATATCTGGCTGAAACGCTCCACCACTCGCACTAGGCTTCAACTTACGAGGTTTAAATGGGTCTGACAAATCGAAAGCATTATAGATGAAGGCTTTATATGGCGCCATTTCCGGCAAAGGCTCAACCTTACCACGCAGATCTTTGCCTGAATCTTGCACGAACTGCTTCAGATCGTCATTTTCACCACCACTACAGCCCGCCAGGCTAAACACGATCAATGCGGTTGCAATTTTCCTCATTTCTTATCGCCCCCTTTTTTGCTTTTACTTTGGGCGGCCAGTTCATCTTCGTCCAAATAACGATAAGTTTTAATGACGGCATTCATGGATAAATTTCCATCTTTATCACCAGAGATATCCAGATCATGCAAAGTGACTATACGTGACAACTGGGAGATGTCGCTAGCAAACGCACCAAAATCGTGATATGCGCCCGATACCTTAATACTGATCGGCAATTCGGCATAAAATTCTTTTGGTGTCTCAACCCCGGGTTTAAACAACTCAAACTGCAAACCACGTCCTAAACCAGCTTGGTTAATATCACTTAACAAAGCATCCATTTGTGATTTATTAGGCAGTTGCTTTAGCAGTGCGCCAAAAGAATGATCGATATCTGTAAGTTGTTGTTTGTAAATATCCAAATTTACCGCTTGACGTTTTTTGCTCATAAAGCTATCACGCAAAGTCATTTCTTCTTGCTTACTCGTATCAATTTGTGCCAGTTCACCACTCCAAACAAACCAGTAACCAACAAACATAATGACAACAAAAGCAACTGCCAGCACAATCAACTTCATTGACATAGGTGCATTAGCCAAGTCTTTCATACTGAGGTTATTTAAATCATTGAAATTCATGACTTACCCCCATTTCCATTACTTTCCGGTACTGCGGTAGGCTGCACAAGATTAACCGCCAGTGTAAATTCATTGGCACGCAAACCCTGCACGGTTGCCGATTTGATTTCAATCAACTGCGAACCATCCAACCAAGGCGAAGCATCCAAATTACGCATCAAAGTGGAGACGCGCGCACTAGACTGGGCATAACCGGTTAAATTAATCGTATTACCTGATTGCTTAATCGATTTCAGATAAACACCATCAGGCAAATCTCGCACCAACTCATCCAGCAAATGCACCGAACTAGCTCGATTCGTCTGCAACTCCTCGACCACTTGCTTACGAGCAAGTAACGCTTTGGTTTGCTCTTTTAACTCCTTAATAGCGGCAATATCTTTATCTAATTTAGTAATTTCAGTTTTAAGGTATTCGTTACGTGCGTGCTGGTTGTTAATACGACCGTCTAACACCATGTATACCAAAATAATTACTACGACTGCGATCAAACCAACCGCACCGAGCAACACGCTAAAATGCCGCAAACGTGCAGCACGCTGCATCTCGCGATAGGGAAGTAAGTTAATACGTATCATGCTGGATCGAACCTCCGCATTGCCAAGCCACATGCAACCATTAATGCAGGCGCATCTACTGCCAATTTGGCTGATTGAACGCGAGAAGATAATGTCATTCCAACGAAGGGATTGGCAATTAATGTACTTGCTTCAGTACGATTTGCCACTGCTTCGTCCAAACCCGGCATCACTGCGGCTCCGCCTGCAAGAACGATATGATCCATTTTCGTATAGGAAGTAGATGAAAAGAATAATTGCAATGCCCGACTGATTTCCAAAGCCATGGTTTCAGTAAAGGGTTGCAACACTTCCAATGCATAATTTTCTGGCAAACCACCCTTGCGCTTGGCTTTTTCGGCTTCTTCAAATGACATACCAAAACGTCTTTGTATTTCCTGGGTGAGTTGCATACCGCCAAAACTCTGTTCCCGCGCGTACACCATTACATTATTCACAAATACCAATATATGCATCGTCGTTGCACCGATATCAATCAGCGCAACAGTTTGTCCTTTACCTGCGTCAGGCAGAACTTGCAACATACCTTCATAAGCAGTTTGACTCGCGTTAAATTCGGCGTCCATCACCAGCACTTTCAATCCAGATGCTTGTGCTACAGCCACGCGATCTTCCACTTTTTCCTTGCGACTCGCCACTATAAGTACATCCACATCCTCGATAGAGTTGGCGGCAGGGCCTAACACCTGAAAATCCAGATTAACCTCGTCCAAAGCAAAAGGAATGGCCTGATTAGCTTCCGCTTCGACCTGAATCTCCATATCCATCTCGGACAAATTCTTAGGCAATGAGATTTTTTTTGTAATCACCGAAGATGCCGGCAAAGCCAATGCGACATGTCTGGTTCGCGTACCCATTGTGGCCCACGCACGCTTCATTGCGTCAACCACTTCGTCCACTTTAGCGATATTCCCTTCCACTACAGCGTCTCTGGATATTGGCTCGATAACATATCGGTCAATGATGTATCGACCATTACCTGCATCGCTCAACTCGACTAATTTGACTGCTGACGAACTAATGTCAGCGCCAATCAGAGGGGGCGATTTGATTTTAAGAAAGTCGAACTGCAAAATAAATCCCTTTTTTATTTAGTGGTTAGGAAACAAATCAACAATTCACGTTAAAGACTATCAGCAACATTATAAAGTGTAAACTATTTTTTAATTTCACCGATGATTCTCACCCGAACCCAAGATGATTTTAATCATCCCGACGGTTTCGCATCTATAATGCAAAGTGGATGTCTTCACTACTGGAATGAGTTATGTTCAAATCTTATTGGCGTTATGTTTTAGCTATTTTTATTAGTTTTGCTGTACTCGCTGGCGCATTAGTTGCACTGGCAATGTTATTAATTTACCCCAAATTACCAAGTTTAGATAGCCTTACGAATTACCAGCCCAAAATCCCTATGCGCGTCTATACTGCGGATGGCGCACTGATTGCAGAGTTTGGTGCTGAACACCGCGCTGTTGTTACCTTAGACAGAACACCTAAAGTGTTACAGCATGCCATACTCGCAGCTGAAGATGATCGGTTTTACCAGCATGGCGGTGTAGATACCATGGGGGTACTCCGTGCCGCTATTAGCAATCTGACATCGGGAGGGGCTAAAGAAGGTGCATCAACAATTACCATGCAAGTTGCACGAAATTTTTTCCTTTCTAGTGAAAAAACATTAACCCGCAAACTTAATGAAGCCTTACTCGCTATTAAAATTGAACACTCACTCAGTAAAGATGAAATTTTAACGCTATATATTAACCAGATATATCTTGGCCAACGCGCCTATGGTTTTGGCGCTGCCGCAAGAACCTATTTTGGCAAACCCATAGAACAAATTACGCTTGCAGAGGCCGCCATGTTAGCTGGCCTGCCTAAAGCCCCATCACGTTATAACCCAGTTGTAAATTTCCCTCGGGCACAAGCCCGCCAACATTATGTTTTACGACGCATGCTGGATTTGCACTACATCACCGATGACGAATATACGGCCGCCATTAATCAGAAATTAGTCATTCGCAATGTCAAAGAATCGGCTGACGGAGAAGTCAGCGCCGACTATGTAGCTGAAATGATCAGAATAGCCATGTACGATCGCTACCAGGACGACATCTATACCAACGGACTCAAGGTTTATACTACCCTTCGTAAAGCTGATCAGGACGCCGCAAATAATGCACTTTGGAAAGGCGTAGAAGAATATGACATGCGCCATGGATATAGAGGCATCGAAGGTGACATCGCCTTACCCAGCGATCAGCAAAATCTGGCCAACGATCTGGATAATGCAATGCAGGACATTGCAACCGTACATGACATCATTCCCGCCGTAGTACTAACAAGCAACGCCAAATTAGTACGCGCTTACATCAAGGATGTAGGCATAACAGAGATTACTGGCTCGGGATTAAAGTTTGCTCAACGCCTACTGACTGGCACGAATAAATCGGCTTTGCATCCAGGCGCACTCATACGCGTACAGCAAGTCGAGAACAGCCACTTATGGCGCATCACTCAACTCCCCCAAGTTGAAGCCGCTTTCGTATCATTAGACCCACATACTGGCGCGATCCGTGCACTGGTCGGTGGCGTGGACTACAACCGCAACAAATTTAACCACGTCACCCAAGCTTGGCGCCAGCCTGGCTCGACCATTAAACCATTCATCTACTCAGCCGCACTGGAAAAGGGCTTTACAGCAGCAACCCTAGTTGAGGACGCACCGATAACCATCAGCCCGGAAGAAACTGGCGGCGTATTATGGCAACCCAAAAATTACGAGGGTGATTATTCAGGCATAGTTAGTGTCAGGCAAGCCCTGACAAAATCGCTGAATTTGCCGACCATACGCATTTTACAAACTATCACACCACGCTACGCTCAAGATTACCTAACCCGTTTTGGTTTTGATGCCAGTCGCCAACCACCTTACCTAACGCTGGCATTGGGTGCCGGCACAGTAACGCCATTACAACTCGCAGCAGGCTACGCGGTATTTGCCAATGCTGGACAGATGGTTAAGCCTTACATCATTGATCACATCACGGATACTAATGGCAAAACCATCCTGCAAACCAAGCCAGAAGTCGCTAAACCCGCAATAGACCCACGCAATGCATTCATCATCACCAGCCTCATGCAAGATGTTGTGAGACGTGGCACGGCAGCACGAGTCACACAATTAGGCCGCAGCGATTTAGCAGGAAAAACAGGTACAACTAACGATCAAGTTGATGCCTGGTTCGCAGGCTTCCAGCCTAATTTAGTTGCAGTAGCGTGGATAGGATTTGATCAGCCACGCACCTTAGGTCGTGGTGAAACTGGTGCACAAGCAGCATTACCTATCTGGATGAAATACATGAGCACCGCACTCAAAGGTGTGCCGCAAGCACAAACATCTCAACCGGATGGTGTTGTCAGAGTTCAAATTAACCCATTGACTGGCTTGCCTACGGGAGATGGCGAAGCAGGTACACCAGAATATTTTTATCAGGAATCGGTGCCTATAGCGAAAACGCAAGCTGACCCGGACACCACTGACACGCAAACTACAGATACCCCGCCAAATAACAATATGGACGCACCGTTATTATAAATTATGCATATTGATTTAATCAGAAATCAGGTTGCGCAATTAGCGGCCCAACTTATCCATGATCATGGCATAAAAGATTTTGCATTGGCAAAACGCAAAGCTGCTAAACAGCTGGGCATTGCCGATGCACATCATTTACCCAGCAATCCAGAAATAACACTGGCGTTGCAGAACTACCTGGAGTTATTTCATGCGGACAATCATCCTGCCATCCTCGCAGAGTTCACTGCCTTAGCTATCGACACCATGCAAATGCTGCGTGCATTCAACCCCTATATCACAGGCGCAGTGCTGAATGGTACAGCAACCGAAAACAGCGACATACAAATAGAACTGTTTACCGACAACGAGAAAGAAGTCGAACTCTATTTACTCAACAACCACATACAATTCAAACAGGACCAACGACAAATTAAGCATAAGGGCAATAACAAACATATACCCTGCTTTATAATCAGCACTGAAATTTGCGACATATACATCAGCGTTCATTCGCCCAGCCAAATCCGCAACACGCCGCGCGACATACCCAAAGCGGCCCTCAAACGCGCATCACTCAACTATTTCCTTAGCCTTCAGGATTTCAACCACGAAGCCACATCCAGCGCGAAATAAGTCAAAATCCCATCAGCCCCCGCACGTTTAAAGGCGATAAGTGATTCCAGTACACACTTCTTTTCATCCAGCCAACCATTTTGGGCTGCGGCTTTGAGCATGGCATATTCGCCACTGACCTGATATACAAAGGTTGGCGCGCCAAAACTATCCTTCACACGACGCACGATATCGAGATAGGGCATGCCTGGCTTAATCATCACCATGTCCGCCCCCTCTTGCAGATCCATTGCGACTTCACGTAATGCTTCATCACTATTGGCTGGATCCATTTGGTAAGTTTCTTTGCTGCTCACCCCTAAATTACCTGCAGAACCAACCGCATCCCGGAACGGTCCATAAAAACTCGATGCATATTTAGCCGAATACGCCAAGATTCGTGTATGAATAAAACCCTGCTCATCCAAACCTTGCCGTATTGCCGCCACTCTGCCATCCATCATATCCGAGGGCGCAACCACATCGACACCCGCAGCCGCATGAATTTGAGCTTGACGCACTAGCACCGCAACCGTTTCATCATTCATCACATAGCCATGCTCATCTATCAATCCATCTTGACCATGGCTGGTGTATGGATCCAATGCAATATCAGTAATGATACCCAATTGTGGATAAGCCTGCTTCAATGCGCGCACAACTCGCGGAACCAGGCCATCTGGATTGTAGGCTTCCGCAGCATCCAATGATTTCGAACCAGCATCAATGACGGGGAAAATAGCCAGTGCCGGAATACCTAACGCCACGCAGCGCGCCGCAATAGGCATTAAATTATCCAGACTCACACGCGTCACGCCCGGCATTGAAGCCACGGACTCAGTGCGCGCCTCGCCCTCCAGCACGAATACCGGATAAATCAAATCATTCACCGTCAACGTATGCTCTTGCATCATGCGTCGTGAAAAGTCATCGTGGCGCATGCGTCGCATACGAGTCAGAGGAAATGCATAATTTTTCATTTAATAAACACTCACAGTTGAACTTTTAATCAAACGCTTACTCTATCTCAGTAGATGGCAGTTATTGCCGTCTCCCGCTTCTCCTCCCTGAGCGGGTGTCCCAGCGCTAGTTGGGATATTTTTAACCTCGGTTATACTCCCCTTTAACCGAGGTTTTTTTCTATTCACCGGTAACAGATCGTCCCGCTTCGTCAAACCAGCGCGCAGCAACTTGCTCGACTTCTTCTGTCCCAGTCTTCTTCAAGCTTGAAAATAATTGTGCGGTGTAATTAGGTGCCATTTCCGCCAAAGCTTGCGTCACTTGTCGCAGCACAGCCATGGAATCACTGCGATTTAACTTGTCAGCCTTAGTCAACAAGCAATGCACAGGCTTACCGGTAGGCAAAAACCATTGCAACATATTCAAATCCAGGTCGGTAAGAGGATGACGCGAGTCCATAATCAATATCAGACCACAAAGTTGCTCACGTTTCGCAAGATACTCGCCCAATAATTCTCGCCAATGATCTTTTACTGCACCCGGCACCTTAGCATAGCCATAACCAGGCAAATCTACCAAATAACGCTGCCCTCCTAACGCAAAATAGTTTATATGCTGCGTTCGACCCGGCGTTTTACTCACAAAAGCCAAGCGCGTACGATTAGCTAATGTATTGATTGCACTAGACTTACCTGCATTAGAACGGCCAGCAAAAGCAATCTCAGCTGCACTCTCGATAGGCAGGTCTCGCAAATGATTAACGGTAGTATAAAACACCGCAGGTTGAAAAAAGTTCATAAATTTGTACCAAAATACGCACCCAATTCATTTTCGGGCTAGCGTGAAAAATAAAACAAGGATAAAATAATTATTTTACTATCTTACCAGTATGAGGGCTTCACGATGAAAAATACTATGGCGTTCGCAGCATTTGCTGCTTTAACCGCATTTTCAACTGCTCACGCGGAAGATACTGTAGCGAAAGGCGACCCCGCAAAAGCGCAACAGTTAGCCACTACAGTATGTGCGGCATGTCATGGAGCAGATGGTAACAGCACCTCACCTACCTACCCAAAATTGGCAGGTCAGCATGCAGAGTATATCACTAAGCAATTAACCAACTTTAAATCGGGCGATCGTAAAAACCCTATCATGTACGGCATTGTCACCAGCAACAACCTGACACCTGAGAACATGAAAGACTTGGGCGCATATTTCGCTAGCCAAACTGAAAAGCCAGGCATGGCAAAAGACAAAGAATTAGTTGAAGCTGGCGCAAAGATTTTCAAAGGCGGTAATGCTGCCAGTGGCGTACCAGCTTGTGCTGCATGTCACGGCCCCGCAGGCGCAGGCATTCCTGTACAATTCCCACGTCTGGCTAGCCAGCACAAAGATTACATCTACACCCAGCTAAACAACTTCCGTTTAGGCGATCGTGCAAATGATGGCGGCAAGATGATGCGTACTATTGCCGCAAAAATGACTGACCAGGAAATGAAAGCAGTTGCAGAATATATTTCTGGCTTACATTAATTAATTCGTACGTCGGAACCTGACGACGTTTAAGCAGTCTTTAGAGGGGTGGCTATAGTCACCCCTTTATTTTTCAGGCCACCTATCTCGTATTACCTATGAACAAACAATCTGCCACTTTCTCTCGTTCGGTTTATGAGCTACTAAGCTCCATGCGTTTCGCTATTAGCCTGCTCACGATATTAGCAATCGCATCTATCATAGGCACCGTATTAAAGCAGAATGAGCCCTACGCCAATTACATTATCGAATTTGGCCAATATTGGTTCACCGCATTTCAATGGTTAGGGTTATACGACGTATACCGCACGCACTGGTTTGTGACCATTCTTGCCGTACTCGTGTTATCAACCAGCACATGTATTTATCGCAACCTGCCAATGATGATACGTGAAATGCGCAGCTATCGCGAAAATGCGACCGAGCAATCATTACGCCATTTTCAACATGTCGCAGAGTTTCAAGTAAACAACATAGCGCCAGAACAACTTACTACCTACCTTGATAACCAGGGTTATCACTACAAACTAAAACAGAATGGTGACCATCTCCTCATTGCCGCCAAACGCGGCAGCGCTAACCGTCTCGGTTATATCTTCACCCATAGCGCTATTGTCCTGATTTGCATAGGCGGATTAATCGATAGCAATATTCCACTCAAGATCGAACAAACTTTCGGCTGGAAAAAAATAGAAACCCGCGACCTTGCGGAAAGCCAAGTCCCGGCAATTAGTCGCTTATCAGCCAATAATTTATCATTCCGTGGCAATGTCACCATACCCGAAGGCTCCAGCGCAGATGTCGTATTCCTTAACATCGCAGATGGCTATATGGTGCAAGAACTGCCATTCAAAATCGGCCTGAATAAATTCCATATTGAGCATTACACGACAGGCCAGCCAAAAATGTTTGCCAGTGATATTACTATCATCGACAAAAAAACGAATCGCCCAATATTGGCTCACACCGTCACCGTAAATCACCCGCTGATATATGATGGTATTGCCATATTTCAGGCCAGTTTTGGTGATGGTGGCACACATTTAAATCTGGATGGCTGGAATCTGTTTGATCACAGTGGCGAGTCTTTCCCTGTTACCGGCTCCATACATGACACCTCTAAATTAGCAACTGATGATACCCAGTACACCATAGAATTCTCTGACTTCCGCCCATTCAATATTGAAAATCTGGGTGATAGCAAAAAAACCATGCATGACACCCGCGCAGTAATGGGTGGTAACGCCGTAGCGGACAAAAAAGACCTGCATAACGTCGGCCCGAGCTTCCAATACAAATTACGGAGCGCAGATGGACAAGCCAAAGAATATAGCAACTACATGTTGCCTATGCTGCTCGACAAGCGCTGGTATTTATTGTCAGGCATGCGTGATGCGCCCAATCAACCGTTCCAATATATCCGCTTCCCGCTTGATCCGGAGCGCACTTTATCAGGCTTTATGCGCCTGCGCGGTGCAATGCTGGATAAAACACGCCACCCCGAGATCGCACAACGCTTTGTTGCCAGCGCCATTCCCGATGCCCCTGCTGACGTTAAAAATAAATTAGCCGACAGCGCTACTAAGGTATTAGATATATTTGCTCAGGGTGGATATAAATCCTTGTCCGAATTTATCGAAGCAAAAATCCCGGCAGCTGATCGCGATAACGCCGCACAAACCTATCTTAAAATCCTGGAATTGGCGACTTATCAAGCCTACGTGCTTACCCAAGCCCAAGCACACCAGCCTGCACCCAAGATGGACGATGAAACAGGCTGGTTCATTCGCGACAGTTTAAACAGCATCAGCGATATTTTCTTTTATGGCGCACCTGTTTATTTGCAACTTGCGAACTATGATGAAGTCCAAGCAACGGGTTTACAGTTAACGCGCTCACCTGGCAAGAACATTGTGTTCGGTGGCTCTGCATTATTAGTCTTGGGCGTATTTTCCATGTTTTACATACGCGAACGCAGACTATGGCTGTTGATCAAACAGAATAGCGTATTATTCGCCATGTCCAGCAACCGTAAAACGCTGGATTTCAATAATGAATTTGCAAGACATGAGCAAGATATTGCTGACATTGTAAAAGGAAAGTAAATGCAACTTACACAGACCATGCCTCGCCCGTCGCTGTTAAAACAGCTTAGCCCCATTGACTGGCTATTTTCACTCGCATTATGGACAGGAGCCGCCTACGCACTCAGTCTTTATGGCAACAACATGGACGTCTACGAAAAAGGCTTCCTGTTTGGTGCAGCGGCCGTATTTTCCGTGTTAGGCTGGCTCTGGAAGCCAATACGTACATTACTCGTTATCATTGCGGCGTTAAGTTTGTTTGGCATCTATGACTACCATGCTGACCTTGCGCGCGCCAATCAAGCTTTCTTCTTGAAATACATACTCGCCAGCCAATCTGCCATTATGTGGATGAGCGTATTATTTGTGCTGGCCACATTGACTTACTGGATCAGCCTCGCATCCCGTTCTGACTTTGTTGCAAAAGTCGGAACCGCGCTCACCTGGAGCGCGCTGACGATGGGTTTAGTCGGATTGCTAGTGCGCTGGTATGAGTCTTATTTGATCAGTCCTGATGTTGGACACATCCCCATATCGAACCTGTATGAAGTGTTCATACTATTCTCCATCATCACCGCACTACTGTATTTACATTACGAAAACCGTTATCAAAACCGACAAATGGGTGCGTTTGTTCTGCCTGTTATCAGCGCTGCTGTCGGCTTTTTGTTGTGGTATACCTTTGATCGCCAGGCGCAAAACATTCAACCGTTAGTACCTGCATTGCAATCCTACTGGATGAAAATACATGTACCCGCCAATTTCATCGGCTACGGTTCATTCTCCTTGGCAGCTATGATAGGTGTTGCCTATTTGTTGGCATCCAAGGGAATTTTGGCAAGTCGCTTGCCAAAATTAGAAGTGCTCGACGATGTCATGTACAAATCTATCGCCGTTGGTTTTGGATTCTTTACCATCGCTACCATACTTGGCGCTCTTTGGGCTGCTGAAGCGTGGGGTGGTTACTGGTCATGGGATCCCAAAGAAACCTGGGCGCTTATCGTCTGGTTGAATTATGCCGCCTGGTTGCATATACGCCTGGTAAAAGGCTTGCGTGGACCCATGCTGGCATGGTGGGCAGTCATCGGGCTATTTGTTACCGTGTTTGCCTTCCTTGGCGTCAATATGTTCTTATCAGGCTTGCACTCTTACGGCACCTTATAAAAGCAACAGCCAATAAAAAAGACCGCCCTGGCGGTCTTTTTTATTACTACCATCAACTCACATTACCAGTTTGCAAAGACCTGCTCTGCTTTCTCCAGCGTCACAGATATTTCTGCGTCACCGTGGGCAGCCGAGACAAAACCGGCTTCGAATGCCGACGGCGCAAAATACACACCCGCATCCAGCATCCCGTGAAAGAACCGATTAAACGCAGCCACATCACACTCCATGACCTGTGCATAATTCTGCGGCACTTGTGCACGGAAATACAAACCAAACATTCCGCCCACATGTTGCGCAGAAAATGCCACGCCATGTTTAGCCGCTACCGCAGCTAGGCCAGTCACAAACTTCCCGGTGACTTCCCCCAATCGCTGATGAAAACCTGGTACCTGTATCAACTTCAGTGTCGCCAATCCTGCTGCGACTGCCACAGGATTGCCAGATAACGTTCCTGCTTGATAAACCGCACCCAACGGCGCTAAATGCGCCATGATGTCACCACGCCCGCCAAAAGCACCGACAGGCATACCGCCACCGATCACCTTGCCGAAAGTCGACAAATCTGGCGTGATACCGTACAAAGCTTGCGCACCGCCCAATGCCACACGAAAACCCGTCATCACTTCATCAAAAATCAGCACGGCGCCATATTGCGTACACACATCACGCATGGTTTGCAAAAACTCAGGCAGCGGTGTGATCAAATTCATGTTGCCTACGACTGGCTCAACGATCACTGCTGCAATTTGATCACCATATTGTTTAAAACAATCGACCAATTGTTGTGGCTGGTTATAATCCAGCACCAGCGTATGCGCTGCCAATTCTGGCGGCACACCCGCGGAACTGGGCTGACCAAAAGTCAATGCACCCGAACCCGCTTTAACCAGCAATGAATCGCTGTGACCGTGGTAACACCCCTCAAATTTGATAATTTTTGAGCGTCCCGTAAATCCACGCGCCAGGCGTATGGCACTCATGGTCGCCTCAGTGCCTGAGCTGGTCAGTCGTACCATATCCATGCTTGGTATCAAAGTGGTGAGCAAATCGGCCATCTCGACTTCACGCGCCGTGGGTGCACCGAAGCTGAGTCCCTGTGCAGCAGCTTCGCACACCGCTTTCACTACATCTGGATGCGTATGCCCTACTATCATGGGGCCCCATGAACCCACATAATCAATAAACTCGCGTCCATCGGCATCCCACACACGCGCTCCTGATGCACGCTCAAAAAAGCACGGCGTACCACCTACAGAGCGGAAAGCACGGACAGGAGAATTCACTCCGCCAGGAATATGGCGTTGCGCACGTTCAAATAAGTCTTGGTTAATCGTCATCATTTAATCTTCAGTTTCTGCTAAAAATAAATCGGCAAATTGCCGCGCCGTTGCTGCCGCATCTTCGCTTTCGAATAATGCGCTAATCACTGCGATTGCATCCGCCCCCGCATCAATTAAGCTACTCGCATTATCTAAAGTAATGCCACCTATTGCAACAATAGGGATATGGATTTGATGCGTTGCCTGCTGCAATAAAGTCATCTCGGCTAAAGGTGCATCAGGCTTGGTCGAAGAAGGAAAGAAACTACCAAACGCGACATAATCCGCACCAGCTGTCTGGGCCTTTAGCGCTAATTCTATTGATTGATAACATGACACGCCGATAATTTTATCAGCCCCCAGGATTAGTCGAGCTTCACGTATCGCACCGTCATCTCGACCTATGTGTATGCCATCCGCCCCCACCAAATCTGCCAAACGCAAACTGTCATTAATAATCAGAGGCACACTGAATTGATGACATAAAGATAACAATTCACTTGCCTGTTCATGTTGCCGCGCAATGTCGCCACTTTTGTCCCGATATTGCACCACACTCGCCCCACCACGCAACACCGCAGCAACGTCCAGCAATAATTCAGCGGTATTGTCAGTCTCACGGGTAATCGCATACAACCCAGAAATCATTGCTTATCTCCGTCCCGCGCCCAAAATAAACGATCAGGAATAAACTGCCCCATGCCAGGCCTGAATCCAGCCCGTAACGCTTCATAAGTAAATGCCTGCGCTTCACGCACCGCCTCGGCAATCGACATCTTATGTGCCAAAGCCGCCGCAATCGCCGAAGCCAGCGTGCAACCCGAACCATGATAACTACCAGGCAAACGCGCCCAAGCATCAGTACTTAACACGCCGGTGGTGTCATACAAGGTGTTCATTACTTGCACCGTGCCCTCATGCGTCCCGGTAATCAATACGTATTCGCAACCGGTAGCCAATAAATGTTGCGCGCATACATCCAACGCATCGTTGTCATTGACCAACTCGTCTTGCACCAAACTACGAGCCTCTACGCTATTGGGTGTAATTATCGTCGTCTGCGGTATCAGCATATCCATCATCGCCGCACGCATGTCATCGTTCGACAATTCATCACCACGGCCTGATGCCAACACAGGATCTAAAACCAGCGGAACATCTGGATAATCGGCCACTATCGCAGCTATCGCAGCTATCGCCTCCAAACTACCCAGCATGCCAATTTTAAACGCTGCCACAGGCATATCTTCCAGCACGCAACGCGCTTGATCGGCGATCCACTCTGCGTCCAAAGGGAAGTAATCTTCCACGCCAACCGTGTCTTGCACCGTAATCGCAGTTAACACCGACAGGGCATGACATCCCATACTCGTGATGGTCAGGATATCTGCCTGAATTCCGGCACCACCGGTAGGGTCAGATGCCGCAAAAGTCAGTACAATGGGTGGAGGAGATTGATTCATATAAAAAACCGTGCCATTAAAATGCGTATCTGGATTAGAATACCTATTTTAACTGAAAAGCGACACGATAATGGCATCAGCTTACAATTGCTACATGTGCGTAGTTTGCGGCTATATTTATGACGAAGCTAAAGGCTGTCCTGACGACGGCATCGCTGCCGGCACGAGATGGGAAGACGTTCCAATTAACTGGACCTGTCCAGAATGCGGCGCGCGTAAAGATGACTTTGAAATGGTAACCATTTAATACATTTACAATAAATACTTGCAAGCCACTCAAAATAAGATTAAAAATACACGTGCATGTATAAAATGTGTAGCAAACTAAAATAATAGCGGGGGTAACGTGGCAGACACCAATGATTTGAATGGCATTAAAGTAATGGTGATTGACGATAGCAACACCATACGCAGAAGTGCCGAGATATTTCTCAAGCAGGCCGGATGCGAAATCATCCTCGCTGAGGATGGTTTTGACGCACTTGCTAAAATCACAGATCGCCAACCTGACATTATTTTTGTTGATGTCATGATGCCACGTCTAGATGGCTATCAAACATGCTCGCTCATTAAGAAAAATAGTCGATTCAAATCAACGCCAGTCATCATGCTATCAAGTAAAGATGGCTTGTTCGACAAGGCCAGAGGACGTATCGTCGGATCAAATGAGTACCTCACCAAGCCATTTACAAAAGACAGCCTGCTCAGTACCGTTCAGCGCTATGTACCCAGCCCAAATTTAACCCCTAATTAATTCAAGGAACATCATGGCAGTCCACAAAGTTCTTATTGTCGATGACTCACCTACAGAGCGCTTCTTTCTAGCTGATTTATTAAGCAAACAAGGTTATCAAATAAACCTTGCCGAAAATGGCGAAGAAGCACTAGAAAAAGTCAAACAAATCATGCCGGATTTAATCTTAATGGACGTGGTCATGCCAGGCATGAACGGTTTCCAAACTACGCGCGCAATTTCACGCGACGAGGAACTCAAACACATCCCTATCATCCTGTGCACAACCAAAGATCAAGAAACTGACAAAATCTGGGGTCTGCGTCAGGGTGCCATTGAATACATGATCAAACCTATAGATGGTGCCGCCCTGTTACAAAAAATTCGTGCACTCTAAAATATAATAAAGAAACGATCATGTCCAAACGCGTCAGCCTTAAACAATTCCAACAAGATCTGAGCGATCGGCTACAAATCGCGACGAGCCAATCAAGCGCGAACAGCCGTCTGGCAGTACGCATAGCCGATCAAAACTGGCTGGTCAATCTTTCCCATATCAGTGAAGTAATTACACCCTCCGCGCTCGCGCCAGTGCCGCTGACGCAGCCCTGGTTTTTAGGTGTGACAAATATACGAGGGAAACTTTTTAGCGTGGTAGATCTGGCAAATTTCAAAGGGTCGAGCACAACGACACGGAACACAGAGAACAGACTATTAATTGTTCACCCACAATTCACCTCAAATAGCGCCTTATTGGTTGAGCAAGCGTTGGGGCTACGTAATATCGACAAAATGCACTTGCAAGCCAACACCAACCTGCCAACTTGGGCGACACAAACGCACCTGGATGACGAGGGTAAAATCTGGCACAGCCTGGATGTCGAAGCGCTGGTAACCAGCAACGACTTCCTCACTGTAAGCCTGTAAACCAATTTAATTCACATACAACAATTTTATAATTAATTTAGCACCGGAGACGCAAAATGGCTTTTAAACTTCCAAGTTTCAACCCAAAAAACGAACCTAAGAAATCTGGAAGGGCCAACTCAGGCGCTGAAAACACCACTTTAATCATGAGCGGCATCAAAAAGATGTCCGATAGCTCAGCTTTTGAGACACCGCTAATAGGTCATCTTCCTGTAGAAAAGCAATATATCCTTTCGATGGTATCGGGTTTAGGTTTTTTGGTGCTAACAGGTGTTTTGCTCACATACAGCGGCATACAAGCTGGCAATAAAACAGAATACATTACCAAAGCTACCGAGATGCAAATGTTATCCCAGCGCATCGCAAAAGGCGCCCAACAATCAGTAGCAGGTAATAAAGAAGCGTTTGCACAACTTAGCGCCAGTGAAAAGCAATTCATCACCAACTTTACCGCCATTTCCAAAGGCAGCATCTCCCTGCCCGTTTCACCAAAATCAACACAGCCACTCGTTACCGAACTCAAAAACTACTGGACACCTGTAGAAGCTCAAATAAATCAGATTCTGAGCCAGGAAAAGCCGCTTGTTGAGCTCCGTGCCAACGTCGACACCATTAATAAGACCGCGAATGACTTATTAGAAATATCTGAGCAACTCGTTGGACGGATGACCGATGCCAATCTTGGTCAACGCGAAAGCACACTGGCCAGTGAAATGGTTATGTTGACCCAGCGCATGGCTAAAAATGCCAACGCACTCGTATCATCCGAATCCATCGACCAGGACGTTGCGTTCCAGCTTGGTAAGGATGCAACTTCATTCCAGGAAGCGCTTAAATCATTACGTGATGGCAGTGAGCGTTTTCACATTGCCGCACTGCACGATACTGACGCGCATAACAAACTGATGGAGCTGACTGCAGCATTCAAGCCTTTCGAAGCTGCGACCACCAGCATATTGAGCAACATGCAACCGCTGGTAGAAACCAAGCAAGCGAATATGGCCATTTTCACCGCCAGTGATGACCTGCTAAAGAGCACTCAAAAATTAGCTCAAGCTTATGCAAAATTAGGCACTACCAGCAATACGTTTGCAATACTGTCAGGTATCCTGGCTTTGGCGAGCTTGATCCTGTTCGGTATTGTGAACGTGAATGAATCGAAACGTCGAGTAGGGCAAAGTGAGGCTGAAAACAAACGTAACCAGGAAGCTATTCTGCGCCTGTTAAACGAATTGGGCGACTTGGCAGATGGCGACTTAACCACCAACGCCACCGTGACCGAGGATATTACGGGCGCTATTGCTGACTCGATTAACTTTACCATCGACGAATTACGCGGACTGGTATCAGGGATTAACCGAGCAACTGAAAAAGTAACTACCACCACATTGCAGGCGCAAACCATTTCTGAAGAACTCCTTGCTGCGGCACAACGCCAAGCGCAGGAAATCGAAGAAACTTCTGCTGCTATTCTGGGTATTTCACAGTCAATTAATGATGTTTCTGCCAGTGCGACACAATCTGCACAGGTGGCAACACAATCACTGGAAGCCGCAGAAAAAGGCACCAAAGCTGTAGAAAACTCAATTAGCGGCATGAACAGTATTCGTGAAAACATCCAGGAAACCTCCAAACGTATTAAACGCTTGGGTGAATCATCACAGGAAATTGGCGAAATCGTTGAACTGATTTCAGACATTACCGAACAAACCAACGTGCTTGCGCTGAATGCTGCAATTCAGGCCGCCGCCGCAGGTGAAGCAGGACGAGGCTTCTCAGTGGTTGCCGAAGAAGTGCAACGATTGGCTGAGCGTTCTGGCCAGGCAACCAAACAGATTGCCGCTATTGTTAAAACCATTCAATCAGATACACAAGATGCCGTTTCCGCGATGGAAACCAGTACCCAAGGGGTAGTAGAAGGAGCCAAACTATCCGATGCGGCAGGCCAGGCGCTTAGTGAAATTGGCCAGGTTTCGCGTAATCTTGCGAGCCTGATTGAGAACATTTCAGCAGCAACTGATAGCCAAACACTGGCGGCAAACAAAGTCACAAAGGCGATGCAGGATATTCAACAAATTACCGAGCAAACTACAGCGGGTACACAACAAACCGCTTCGTCAATTGGTGAACTGACATCGCTGGCAACTGATTTGAAAAAATCCATTTCTGGTTTCAAACTAGCATAACCTCTGCATTCAGCCTCGGTCTAACCGAGGCGAATATAAATGATTAAAAAATAGCAGACTAAATTAGGATAAATCATGAGCTCAACACCAGAATATGATATCGGACCACTTAGCTGGGTCAAAGAAGAAATAGACCGCTCGATAGAACAGATCAATACTATTGTTGATCAATTTGATATTGCGACTGATGATCCTGCCCAACTGCGCCAGGCAAATACATTTTTGCACCAGGTAACAGGTGCAATCGAAATGATAGGGTTGCAAGGTGTTACCCTAGTTTGCCAGGAAACTGAAAAATTCGTCCACGCACTCGAACAGAACACTATTAGCATCACTGCAGATTCACTCGCATTATTAAAAAACACAACCGCACAGATAGAACAATATCTGGATGACTTGCTTAAAGGCAAGCCTAATCACGAACTACAATTATTTCCTAGTTATCAAGCCATTAGATTGGCGCAAAACATTCAAAACTCTTCGGAAACCGACTTATTCTTCCCAGACATGGGAGGCCGAGCTCCACGTTCAAATACAAAATCCGAGTTATCTGATGCGGAGTTTATACAGCTTATCAAGAAATCAAGAGCCAGTTTCCAACGCGGCCTGCTTGGTTTTTTACGCCAGCATGAAGCTGATCAAGGCTTGTTACTCATGCGTGAAGCTGTCAGCAATATAGAAAATTACATCAGCGTACCAAGTAGTCGCACTTTTTGGTGGGGTGCTGGCGCTTTTGTCGATTGCTTAATCAATCATGCAATTGAACCAAGCTTTGCAGTTAAGCAACTGTGTGGCCGTATCGACTTACAGATGCGCCGGCATATAGAAGGTTCGCATAAAACAGCCGAGAGATTACTACGTGACCTGCTATATTTCGTTGCGCAGAGCAGTGATGTCAATGAACTTGTCGCCGCAGTAAAAAACACATTTAACCTGACCGCGCTGATTCCACAAAACAAACAAACAATGGATGAAATTGATGCATTGCGTCCATTATTAAAACAAATCCTCAATCACATCAACAATGCAAAAGAAGCATGGCTCAAACTCATTTCAGGCAATGCTGATAGCATTACTCAGTTCCAGTCAATTATAAATGACTTAAAAGAACCGGTATCAATCCTGAACAACACCCCTATAATCAAACTGATTGACGAAATTGGCAATATTGCCAATGATTACCACCAGTTACCGCAGGAACGTCATGAAGCCATTGGTTTAGAAGTGGCCACTACACTATTACTGCTACAAAATAATTTAGCACATTACGAAAATATTGGCGGTGAGCTTGTTCAGCAAGCAGAAGTGCAAAACCAGCGCTTACGTGCAACGGCTTATGCAGAAACTGCTTTGGCAGATATAGCCGATGTGCCACTGTTAGACGAATACTCGCGTCAAGCACAAGAAAAACTGCTCATGGCGCAAGTTGCGCAAGAAATACAAATCAATATTCAGCAAATTGAGGAAACACTAGACACCTTTTTCCGTGACAACTTCCACGACCGGCAACCACTGGCTGAGCTAGCACGCCCAATTACCGAGATTCATGGCGCTCTTAGTATGATGCAACTGGGTAATGCCAATATCGTATTGGAACACACCCACCAACTCATCAAGCAGCTCAGTGACCCTAACGTTCCTATTGATGAAGCCAGTTTCACCACCATCGCTGATGCAATTAGTAGTATCGGTTTATACGTTGATGCCCAGCGCTATCAACGTCAGGATGCAGAAGCCGTTTTGCAACCCATTATGAAACAGCTAGGTTTGGTCGATGACATCAATACAGATGAATTGGACGAACGCGTCGAGGACGACCTTAATTCCCTTAAGTCTGATTTGCAGTTACAGCTAACGGAGTGGCATCAACACCCTGAACAGGAGGACACAAAAAAAAAATTAGTTGAAACGCTGCGTGAAATTAGCCAGGACGCCGAATTAGTAGGCGATTATCAACTAAAGCAACAATCAACCGATGCTTTAAAACAACTAGAAAATGGGACAAATGACACCCTACTGGACGAGTTGTCTCAACAGCTGAATGTACCTAGTCTCATCCCTGCTACAGAAGTTCACTCCGATGAAAATGCAACAGAAGAAATAGATGCCGAACTACTATCCATCTTCCTGGAAGAAGCTACTGAAGTATTAGCGACCATCCAGAATGAATTAACCACATTAATACAACAGCCTCACAATATTGAATCGCTAAGAACGTGTCGCCGCAGCTTTCACACCCTCAAGGGTAGTGGACGCATGGTGGGCCTCATGGATCTTGGTGAAACAGCTTGGGCCTTTGAGCAGTTACTCAACGTGTGGCTGCAGGACGACAAAAGTGCGACACCAACTTTGCTTGATATGCTCAATAGCGCACATCAGCTATTCGCCGAGTGGGTCGACAAGTTACAGTCTCACAGCCCATTCACCCTTGATTACCTGAGTTTGGCGATTGAGGCTGACAACCTGCGTACACATCAGGATGAAGATCAGCTCACCTTAACCACCAGCGCAGTCATGACATCTCAAATAGGCAATGCTGAAAATGAGGAGTCGGCTACCGAATCATCTACTGAACCAGCTATCACCGACGCACCTGTTCAACAAGCAGACATCGACATCATTAGTGCCATACCTGAAGATATCAATGAAGTGTCAGCCACAAACAATGTGCCTACAGAGGTAGATGATCGCGTTGCCATTGGCACCAATCTGATCTCGCCGATGCTACTCGATATATTTTTACGTGAGGCCGATCAGCATTACCACACATTGCAAACAGAATTTGTACATTTACAACAGCACCCGCATTTACCTGTCAGTTATGAATTTATGCGTGCAGCGCACACCCTTGCAGGTATAGCAGGATTAACTGGATTTAACACACTTAGTGAGTTAGCCCACGCGCTAGAACTCTGGCTTAATCGTTTGCAAGGTTTACCTGCATCCTTGCCACCACAAGATAAAATGACAGAAGATGCAATTGCCAAAATTGCATCCATGTTGCGTTGCATACGCAAACACGAATTACCACCAGCGGCATCTGAGCTTATTAGCCAACTTAATCAAGCACAAACCCAACTGGCTGAATCTGTCACTACCATTGCCAAAATCGCAAATATCGAGGAATTTGACAAAAATCTCCAAAATATCCCTGTTGAGGCTGTTGAGGCTGTTGAGGCTGTTGAGGCTGTTGAGGCTGTTGAGGCTGTTGAGGCTGTTGAGGCTGTTGAGGCTGTTGAGGCTGTTGAGGCAGTTGAGGCAGTTGAGGCAGTTGAAGCAGTTGAAGCAGTTGAAGCAGTTGAAGCAGTTGAAGCAGTTGAAGCAGTTGAAGCAGTTGAAGCAGTTGAAGCAGTTGAAGCAGTTGAAGCAGTTGAAGCAGTTGAAGCAGTTGAAGCAGTTGAAG
>Ga0265297_10003784_pt1 | contig 26406 bp, 36 predicted proteins | sample Munlanlwell13791_FD_192502 | JGI IMG/M metagenome (GOLD analysis project Ga0265297, IMG submission 192502) | Leachate microbial communities from a municipal landfill in Southern Ontario, Canada - Leachate well 137-91 | ecosystem: Engineered > Solid waste > Landfill > Unclassified | place...
ATCGGGCGGCTTTATTTCTCTCCACTTATAATTGCCCTCTTCGTCAATGTCTGAAATTTGGATAAAAATTCTCCCCTTATTGGTTAATACGCATGCCATACCTTCTTCCAAAACAAAACTAATAACTTTTTCTTCATTTGTTTCTTCCATAAATTAACTATATCACTTTCGTCTTGCCGTTTCCATTGTAATATTATATCTTTTTCAGCTGATAGTTGAGTAATGTATCATTATCGCTGAAATAAAAATCCCCTTGAAAGTTCTTGCCGCACAATAAAAGAGGGAGCCAGTATTTGTCATCCGGCCACATCTTGTCAAAAGGAATATCTTTTACGTTAAACCATTTCGGCTTCATCTCTTCCGTTTCAGCCAGTTTCCCTTCAAAAACAGACGCGCTGAAGACATGCACCTCAAGAATTTCGGGGTCATCTTTAAATTTAAAATTTAATACTCCCCTTTCCTTTATATCGAGAGCTTTAAGCCCTGCTTCTTCCTCCATTTCCCTCTTGGCTGCTGTCTCTATCTGTTCTCCTTCCATCAACTTTCCGCCGAATCCGTTCCAGCGGCCTTGGCCGAATCCCCTCTTTTTCATTCCAAGAAGTACCTGATTTTCCTTGTGCACTATGCAGAGCGTTAATAACTTTTTCATGCCTTTTCCTGTTTGATCAGAAACAATCTCTTTTTGAATCCGCCGCGCTTTTTTCTTTTTGTATTTTGAAGTTTTTTAAGCTCTGCTTTTGTTAACTTTGATTCTGAAGCTAGAGCATCCAACAATTCCTGGATATCTATGATTTCATCAGCAATCTCCTTTTTGTCTTTTGCCCGAATCAGTTCTCCGGCTTCCTCTGAAATCTTCTTTTTTATTGCGTTTAAAAACTCGCTTTTCTTTAAAATTCTTATTGTCGGCAGCCAGCCGGCCTCTTTTATGATTTCCGGAATATTATCCCTTATCAGCTTGTCATACTTTACAATCTTCTTCATATTTTTATCTTAACAAAAAACCGCCTTTTCAGCGAATATCATATGTGGTTTTCCATGTCTTCTGCTCCTTTTTATTTTTTTGTCCAAGGATACCATCCCTCCTTATCATGTGCAAAACTAAAAGCCGCCTTTGAGGCGGCCGGGAAAAGATAATGAAGTCTTGTCTATAGCGCAGGTACGGGCAGCTCCGACTGCTTACTGCTCGGTTTATACAGCTCAGGATCAATCGTTCTCGTAAAACAGGTCCTTTCCGCCTCATGCTCCCAGTTTTGCTGGAGAATGTCGCCACGGTACACATATGGTTCCACGATGTAAGCATATTTTGATCCTGAGGAGGCCAAGCCGAAATCCTGGCTGGGAGTCTTGAACGTGGCGCATAATTCAAAAGAAAGGGAATCAATAACGCTGTATTCGTAAGAATCTTCTGACGCCGGGTCTTTGGGAACGGTAAATCCGGAAATACTGTCTTCCAGATCACTGAGCTCCTGGGGCAATCTTTCTTTCTGCATCCAGTAATTGACTATCACGTTCTGCAGCGTCTGCAAGTCGCCCACCCTCTGTTCGTCAAACCTTCTGTCGCGCTGGACAGCCGGCGTGCCGATAATAAAAAATCCTGTGACAATACTTGCGAGAACCACCAAAGATATCACCCAGGCAAGCTTTTTGGGCGTTTTGGAAGTTTCCCTGTCTTTTCTCCTCAAGTCCCAGATGTAATATCCAAAAACCGCAGCGGCAACAAGAAGCACGATAAGAATCTTCAGAAAGAACTGCACGGTCAGCTCCCCACTCATGAAATTGTAAACGAAAGTGATGAGATCAACGATGATGGTCACGGCAGCTACAAAAAGAGTGAAGTAAATCAGCCACTTTCTCAGCTTAAAGTCCCGCTTTCCAGGATTGCTTTTAAGGTCCCTCCCCAGCATCCAGGAGGTCAGTATGTATACGGGAACGGAAACTACCAGTATGGAGGTAGACAAACGGACCGCGTTGGCTATGCTCGTATAATAGAAATTAAGAGGATCGGGGAAAAGAGCTCCCACGTACTGGATCAAAAGCGTAATGAAATTAACGATGATCAGATAAAAAGTGAGGATATTCAAAAGATGCAAAAAAACATCCTTTGGCGTACTTTCTGCGGTGTTGGTGTTTTCCATGGTTTTATTATAGCACGATTAAAAATATAGTAATTTTAATTTAATTACTAATAGCCTAAATCTTTACATTGCTGGCACAAATCGCGGTATTGTTCGGGCACAAACATGCAGGAAGGGGCTGATTGAAATTGAGTACAGGTTGCCTCGTCCGGCTGCCAGCCAGCTGGCGGGGTTCCGGTTTGAATTGAAGGCGTTCCGACCGAAATGCCGGGAGATTGCAATTCAACTTCTTCCCCGCTCAAATCAATATCAATAAGAATATCGGTAAACAAATTTGAGGGCAAGGTGGCGCCCATGTCAAAACTGCTCAATTCCAATTCTTCCAGCCCGCTCTCAAAAGGCATTGTTATTTCCGGCGTTTTGATGCTTCCGATGTCGGCTTTCAAGTTATAGCTGCCGAACTTGGAAATCCCGAAATAGATTCCCAAGCCCGCGGTTACCAAGACAATGACGGTTATGATGATTTTTTTTGCCATGTTAATCTATCGCCAGCCGGCGCAAATTAAGAAATTCTTCTCCCAGTTGTTTTGCTTCTTTAGCCAAAGAAATAATTTCCGTTAAAGAAGTTTCTGAAGGATTGGCGCACTTTTGGTCAATTACGGCAAACTTTGCCAAAGTTTCCTCACCTTTTTGTCTGGCAGAATCAAACTGAGTTTTTCTGACCTGATAAAGAGCGCAAACGCTTGATTGCAAAATACAGGCCTCGGTCGTGCCCACACAAGGCTTTTCACACCTTTCCAGGCGCTCATTTAGATCATCCAACTTTCTCTGGGCTTCAATCTTGCCGTTAGTCAATTCTTTCATGCTGCAAATCGTTTTGATATCCGGCTTCTTGGCTAATTCTTTTTCCAGGTCTGATTTTTGGGCCAGCCACTGATTTTTCAAAGAAGTTACTTCTTTTTGCCACTGGGGACCGCTGTTTCTTAGGCCAATCATTAATCTTAAGAAATCTTCTTTGAAGGCGCTGTCTTTTGTTATACTGGCACATTCAGTTTGAGCCTGATTCATTTGGCCGAGAAAGTTTTGGGTTTTCTCTTTGGCTGAGGAAAGCTGGTTGTAAATGCCTATTACCTTGGCACAAATTGGTTCTGAACTTAATTCGCACTCTTGCTTTTTCAAATCTATTTCATCCTGAGCCAGCTGGAGCTGATTTAATCCCTGTTCAACCTGTGGTTTTGCCTGAGAAATTTGAGCAGTGGCCAAGGAACAGATTTCAAAAGGACTTTGTCTTTTGGTCAGATCAGCCTCTAGCTTGCTGCGGATGTTCAGCCATTTTTGCTGCATATTGGCAATGGCTAAATCAACAGCTGACTCAGCGTTCCTGTCAAGCGCTGACTGAATTTCAGCAGACAGAGCTTCCTTGTCAGCCTCAAGCTCTGAAATATACTCTTCTGCCGTTTTTACCGTTGGGTCGTTCAGCCTTGCTTCATCCAACAGAGATGCCTTTTCCCTGATTAACTCTGCTGCCTGGCCGATTTTCTGGTCCAGGATATTGATAATCAAATCTTTTCTTTTGGCCATAGCCTGAACTCTGTATTGCTCGTATTGGCTGAGATTGTCTGCTGCTTTTTTCCCTATCGCCTCTTCAATATTACCCATACTTTCCCCGATTTCTTTGAAGCGCTCGACATCCATACCGATAATTTCAGAGATTTTATCATTAACAGCTGTTTCAAGCTGAGCTTTTTTGTCTTCAATCAGTTCGCTGACCCTGTTCTCAATAGTAGCTCTGATTCTTTGAGCCCCGGATTCGCCAAAGGCCCTGGCCTCTGCTTCGCTGCCAAAATTCATATTCTGAGCCTGCTGTTCTAGTTGCATTCTTAGTTCTTCAGCCAATTGATTAGCTTCAGTTTCAACGTCTGTTTGCAGCTGGTTTTTTTCTTCCTCTACCCAGGCATCTATCTGTCCGGTAATCTTGTTTTTAAATTCTTCCCCTTTGGCTTTTAAATCTTGAGCTAAGGAGTTGTTGGCTCCCTGCAGATCCTGCCTGACTGAATTGCCAAAGCTGATGAAATCTTGCACAGCGCTTTCAGCCTCCTCCCGATTCAAAGCCTGGCAAATAGCATCCAGTTTCGCCTGTCCCTCGGCCTTGTATCCGGCAATGTCAGGCATTTCAGCCTCCAGACCGACACTGCGCAGTTCCTGCACAGCCGGTTCCAGAATTTCCTGCAAAGCATCCATGCTGGCGAAAAACTCTCCGCTTTTCCATTTTGTCATTAAACAAAAAACCTCCAGAAGATCTTCCTCCGGAACCTGTTCCCTGACGTCAGCCGGAAGCTGAGGAATCTCCTGGGCGGAAATTACCAAGAAATTAGCCAATAAAAAACCTGCCGCCAGCAGGCAAGTAGCATATTTGATAGGTTTGGAATTCTTTACCATCTTAAAATATTTTATCTCAGCAGAACAGTTTGTCAATTAATTAAAATTTGAGACTATCCAAACTGGGATACTCCCCTTCTTTTTTCAGCGGCCAAAAGCTGGCTTCGCCGTGCGGTATGCGGAAAACGACGATGCGCGGATCATCGTCTTTCGCCCCTAATTCCCTTAAGAAAGGCCTATCTTCCATGACTTTTCTTTTAAGTTCTGCTTCCTGCAAAAACTCCACTTCCCCCCTTAATCTCATTACGTCATAAGGACCTTCCTTGCTTTTATCGAAGAAACAAATTTCTATGGCCTGATTCTCTTTCAGTTGTTTATAAACCCCCTTGAAATCCCAGGCCTGGAAATAAAAGCCGCTTTCCTCGGCAAACCAAAGCCCCATCATCCTGACCCGCGGCTGGTCCCCTTCTACGGTAGCCATGGCGCAATCTTTTACTCTGTTGGCGAAGTTAATGCAGTCTTTAAAATTCATATTTTATTCTTTTCGTAAGCTTTACTGATAAAGATGCCGGCAACGACTGAGATAATGATAATATATCCCACCACAAGATACCACCTGCTTATATCGTAAATCCCTGTCAGGTCGGCAAAGATCCTGTAAACCCAGGTGGAAGCTCCCCAGACATGCCCCAGGAAGAATCCCAGCCATATCATTATGCTAAAAGGCCTTTTGACATTCACTACGATAAAAGGAACAAGAACAAGATAAATTATAAAAAAGGAAATAAAATACAAAGGGTTCAGCATTAAGATCTGGCCCAGAGGACTGCCTTCGTTAAAAAGAGCGTAGTTCTGCCAGTACTCAGCCGGTTGCCCTACCAGGGTGAAAACGCCGTCCAAAAGCATTGTCAGCATTAAGGGGGCTGTAATTAAGATACTTGTCTTGGAAAAAGGATTTTTCATTCTTGATGATTCTTAATCTTGCCTATAGAAAAATTATATTTATCTCTCCGGCTTTTCCTTTGAGATATTTTTCCACAAACTTTTTTGTCTGATCGGCAAAGCTTGTCAGCTTCCCTTCGATCTTAAACATGTCTTGGCTGGGACAATTAAGTTTCAACTTAAGATTTTTCCCGTCAAAATCAATCAACTCAATGCTCGTTCCTCCGATAGCAGGATTCTGGTTGAATTGGTCTATAACTGCCTTGATTTCTTCTTTGTTCATATGATTATTATTTATTTTTAATTAAATTAAATATTTTATTTAATATTTCCTCAGCTTCTTCTTTGTGGAAGTAACCCTCGGCCGACAAGGTGCTGTTGACCGGGAGAATGTGAATCGTACGGTAAACTTGCCCGTCGATCCTGTCTGTTTCAACCTTCTTTTTATAATTTTTCAATGAGTGGCAAAAATCGCTGCCTCCAGGAAAAGAAGATATCATGGACAGCAGAGCACCGGAGATTATAAAATTACCAACTCTCAAACCCAGGCAGATTTCTTTATATCTTTCCAAAATGGGTTTTTCCCTTACCGGCATTTTGACGTAAGGGTCAATGCCTCCGCTTCCCTTTATTTCTTTACTTTTGCTTTTAAGGATTTTAGGAACAGAATTCTGTTTGAATTTTGGATTTTCCATTCTCAGGAAAACTGCTGGGAATCCCAGATATTCCCCTTGGTAATATTCTACTCCTTCCCGGCCTTTTCGTTTTTGCTGCTCTGATTCCATTTTCTGGGAAATTTCTTCCAACTGGGGCGCTATTTTTTCAAATTGTTCGATTTGCTCTTTAGAAAGAGAAGATTTCAAGACCGATTGATACTGCTTGTTTTTCAAAAGATCCCCCAGGTTTTTAATGCCGCTTTCTTCCATCCCGGGAAGAGGCATTTTAGCAATTCCTTGGGTCGGGACAATCTGCATGGAGGCTAATTGGCTTTCAGCCTGTTTTTCATCGGCAAACCTGGCTATGGAGACTGAAGACTGCAAATCGTATTTTTCCTCCTGCCCGGATTCTTTATACTGTTTTCTTAGATCTTGGACTTTGTCCAGGGTAATGCCGGGGATCAAGCCGCTTATGGCCACCTCGGTCATAGCTTCAAAATAATCCTTCATAGACCCTTTTCTGGTGGAAAGGCCATGATAAACTATTGATTCGTACTTGGAAACCGATTTGTTGTCGCTCATTCCCTTTTTTAACTCAGGGGCCATGTTCATTTCCGGGTTAAGGTGGCCTATCTGCAAAATAATCTGCTTCTCGCCGTTTAAACGGGAAAACTCTTCCCAATTCTTTGTTGGCAGCCAGTTTTTAGGAAATAAATCTGTTAAAGGAGTCTTCATTGATTAGATTAGTTAGAGGTTATTAAATTTTGTTCTTACGCTTATCTCTCGTTGATTTTAACGCCATTTTATAGATGAACCTACTCGGTGTCCGGTAAGCGGTTTTTCCTTTTTGCGCACGGTTGGAAGAGTAGTTTTTCACGATTTAATTTAGGGCTAGATCCTGGTTAATTTTGATTTGGCTTTTTTGATTTCGGACGGTTTTTCCAAGAGTTTTCCTTTGTGTAGTTTATACAAAAGTGGGATTACGCCGCAATCTTTGCATTTTCCCCAGCCGCATTTTCCTTTGTTTTCCTTCGCTAATTTTTTACAAAGCGCGACTTCCCTATCGAAAATCTCCTTTTTGATGATATTTTTCTTCAGTCCCGTTTTGCAGGTTAGTTTGTCTTTCATAATTTATTGTTCTTCATATTTTACTTCTTTTGGGAATAATAATTGAAACGGGTAGCCGACGTAGTTTCTCATTATTTTCCCCACCCCCACTTCTTTAAGAAAACCGATCATTTCTTCCGTGATTTTCTTGGGGTCAGCGTTTTTATTTTCGCCTTTGTATTCGATTTCCACGAAATCGCCAAGCCCTCTTACAGAATCCACAGCCACTTCGTAATCTTTATAAATCCAGATTTTTCTTAACTTATCAACCTCAACACACATTTTGAAATCAAGAGCCTCCAGTATTTCTTTGACCTGTTCTAAATCTTCTATTTTGCTTTCGTGCTCGTCGCCATGATAGCTTTTGCCTGTATTGTCAAAATGCCAGTTTTTGTAATTTATTGAATATTTGCCGTTAGAATCTCTTAATCTCAGCCATTCATGCATCGGCCGGGGTTCAAGGAAGTTGCGATGGGCCGGCGAAAAATATTCATCTACCTGATGTTTTTCCCCTTTGAATTCATCGTTCTTTTCTAGAAATTCTATCAAGGGTTTACTGTTTTCGATCTTTACTTGAATTTCAATTTCAACATTTTTCATAAATTTTACTTGGCTCTAAGCGTTATAATCCCAAATCCGAATCAATCTCTTGCATTGCCTCAAGCCCTATTTTGATAAATTCTTCTAGCCCTAAACCCAATAGTTCCTCGCATTTTCCGATAATCTCCCTGTTAGCTCCTCTGGCAAAGGCCTTTTCCCTGAACCTGTTTAAAACATTATCTGCGGTCAGATCTTTTATCTTCTTTGAGGGTAGAACCAAGGTGGCTGCCACAATAAGCCCGGTCAAGGGATCTGCCGTAAAAAGAGCCTTTTCCATCAAGGTTCCGGGAGTGATGCCGTGGGCTTCGTTATGAACCTTCACTGCCTGGCAGATGTCCTTATCCAAACCGAGATCTTCAAGCATTTTAGCTCCGACCAACGAATGTTGCGACAAGTCGTCTTTGACCTTCTCGTAATCAATATCGTGCAAAAGACCGGCCAAGCCCCATTTTTCTCCGTCCTGGTTAAAACGACGGGCCAAAGCTTTCATTATCGCTTCAACCGCGAAACAATGCTTAATCAAGTTCTGGTTTGAAAGATTATCTTTTAATGTTTTTAATGCTTCTTCTCTTTGCATGTTATTAAATTTTGGTTATTTCTATTACCGTTTCCATTCCTCGATCTCCGGAGAAAAATCTAATTGATACCAGGGAATTCCCAATGAAATTCCATATTTCATGGCCTCTTTATATTTTGGATTGCTTAAATCTACTTTGAATACCTTGTTTCCAAAAATAACGTAGTGGAATTCATTGTTCTTAAAATCTGCGTACCAGCTGTGTTTTGAATCTAAAGACTTGCTTATCTTCTCGGCGATCTCATCAGCCTCATTTTCGGCGATCTCTACAGTATGGAGCGTCCATTGTTTTATCCATGGCGTCTTATGCTTTTCGCTAACCTGTTCAATTTTTGTGCTCAAAATAACAACCCCCTTAAGCGCGTCTTTATTCTCCAAGCTTTCTTCAATGATTACGCCTTTATAATTCATGGTTTTATTTTTGGATAATTAAACCGCCGATGTAATCTTGAGTAAAAACTTTTTCTCCTTTGTATAAAATTTGTTCCCGGCCGCTGAAATCAGCGATATCTCCTTCAACTTTGTTTACATACTCGTAATCCCCTTCTTTAAGATAATCCGGACCCCTAAATGGTCTTAATTCTTCAATCCTTAAAAGAGCCTGTTTTAAAAATGAAAAAGTTTTTTCGGAAAAATCAGCATCGCCGTGATACTTCTTCTCCATACCGCCGCTGTAAGCCATAATCCAAATAGGTTTACTCTTATATCTCACTACTTCCTGACCTGGCGCCTGATAAAATCCCGAATAACTGTCCCGGTATTCAAAATTCCCTTCTTTGAACTCTAATTCCGAGAATCCCGGCCGTTGCGCCGCTATTTCTTTTCCGTCCCCGGCATAAGTCTGCGTCTTTGCTTTCACTAAAAATTTCGCTAATTGGCTTAAATCAAACTCCATAAATTTTACTTTAGACTAAATTTTATTTAACTTTCTTAAGTCGTTGAGCACTTTTCGATGATTGAAAGCAATTTTTCTAGGAAGTTTTTTCAAGGAAAAATATGCAAATTCTGAATCTTCCTCGCTAAGCTTAATTTTGCCTTTAGGCGCTTTCAGTAAATAAATCACGGAAACTGCGTGATGCCTGGGGTCGCTCTTAAGATTGGAATAAACCCCGAATAACTTCTTAATGGTTACCGAAATCCCTAATTCTTCCTTCATTTCTCTTTTGACCGCATTTTCAACCGTTTCGCCATATTCAACGTGGCCGCCGGGCAACTCCCAATATCCCACGAAAGGATAAACCGCTCTTTTTAACATCAAAACCCTGCCGTTTTCCAGGATAATACCATCCGTTGCTAAAACTGGTCCTTTGAATTTTTTATTTTTTGCCATGTTTGATTATTTTATAGATATCGAAGCATTACTATTTCATCGTATAGTTTGCCTTTATATTCTCTTTGTTTCGGAATAACAGCCACTTTTTTGAATTTATATTTTTTATAAAGGCCGATAGCCGGTTTGTTGATAGAGAAAACATCCAGCTTAATAATTTTTGGCTTTGGTTTCAGCTTATTTTTAGCCAATTCTATCACTTCACCCATCAAATAAGTCCCCAAGCCGATCCCGCGATAACCTTTTTTTATAATGATTCCGAAATTACCGACATGCTCTCCCCTGCCTTCATTTAAAAAAATCTGAGTGGTCCCGACTACCATATCATTAGCTTCCGCTATTAAATAAACCGATCTGCGGCTTTTCATTTTCCTTAATTGTTCTTCCAGCCATTTCTTTTCCTGCGTCAATGAAAGTTTTTTATTAAGGTTAATTAAGGCTTCTTCTCTAATTACAGAATTGATATAAGCTTGGAATTTTCTAACATTTCTGAGGTCTTTTTCAGAAAATTCCCTTATTATTATCTTTTTCCCGTTAAAAATCTTAGTTTTCATCTTCGGGCTAAATTTTGGTTAGTTTTTTCTTCGGCTTAGCTTAGCTAAGTTTTGGTTCTATGTTTTAAGTTCATGGATTTCTTTTTTGACCTTGACAGGATATTATAACTTGTTATAATTATAATATCACTACGAAAAAGACCCTTATGCGGCTGTCCGCATTGGGGGCTTTTTCTTTTACGGCTCTCTCTTTTTTAAAACAAATTTTTTGTCGTTCAAATACGTTATCGGCACGCCCGTCCTTTTCAGAAGAATCGAACATTTTTTCTCGTTCGCCGGAGACAATATTACTCTTATTTTATCTTTCTCATTTAAAAACTTAACTAGACTGGCGTAATCTCCATCGCTGGTTACGATAATCGCTTTTCCAAAGTTATTTTCATAATAATCGCAAGCTGCCTGAAGAACTAAATCCGCATCGCAATTTCCCTTTATGTTTCCCTCGCCATCGTACGTTGTCTCTTTGAACACTAAAGTAAAGCCTGCTTCCTGCAAATGGGTATAAAGATCCTTGTACTTCGGCACTAAACCGATGAAAAGATATGCCCGTTTTACTAAATATTTATCGGTAAGCCAGTTTCTGAATCGAACATAATCAAGCTCCCATCCGAGCGATTTAATGCCGTTATACAAATTGGCTCCGTCGATGTATGCAATATTATTATTTTCTCCTTTTTCCTTTTGCATAATTTTATTTTTTATTTTCGAAATTAATTTCCTTCTTTATTGCTCGAAATTTATTCTCCAATAATTTTTCATCCGGCGACTATCGGCTTAGCTAAGCTAAGTTTTCCACAGTTGGGCTAAATCTTGGTTATTTATTTTAGTTATTCGGAAAAAAGTAGGGAAATTCGGCTTTAGCTTTTTTATCAAAGTATTCCTGGGCTGCTTTTTGGGACGTATCATCAATTATTTTTTTAGTTTCTTCATCCTTAAGATTAGCTAAATTCATCCACTTTATTCCCATTTTTTTCTCTAATACTTGTAAAATCTCTTGAAAAACTTCTCTTGCTTCTTTCTCGGTGACAAATCCTCCTTTGACAAAGCCTTCATTCGTCATCTTATCATTTTTAGTCTCCTTAACCATGTCCTCCTCAAGTTTTTCCCAAATATAGTTTTTAATTTTTCCTTTCATATACTTTCCTTATCTTCGGGCTAAATTTTGGTTTCTGATATCGCTGAAATACTGCTAACTACATCGGGAAGATCTGTACAACTTTCTTCATTCTCTATTTCTCCGGAGAAGTGACCCATGTTGTGTTTAATGATCAGTTCCGCATTGAGTTTATTCTTGAATTCGTCCCCGTATTTAAGTGAAACATACGGGTCGTTATCAGAATGTATAGCGACAAACTTTTTACAACGGTTCTTTATCTTCTCAAGGTTAACTGGTTCTTCAAAAAAGTTTGCTATTTCTTTAAATCCCAAATTATCTGTGAAACCAGCCACCAGAACGGCTCCGCCGATTTTCTTGTCGTTCTCCAAAGATTCTAAATATTTCAGAATCGTAATACACCCTAAGCTATGACCGACGAGGAATAAATCTTCATCGGGATTACCGATTGTTTCCTTTAATTTCTGCAACCAAGCAGAGAATTTAGGCAAATCTGTTCTCGGCATCTCCGGCACCGATACCGTAAATCCCTTCTCTTCAAGGTCTTTTTTGATTTTGGGATACCAACAGTAATTCGGGTATCCTTCCCAACAATGGATAATAATTACTCTTTTCATATCTCAATTCTACCAAAAAATCGCCTCCAAAGCGATCCTTATTATCCTTTATAAAAAGGTAAAAGGCTGGCAAAATCTAGTGTGTTCACTAAATTCTACCAGCCTAATATTTGCCGAAGAGAACCAGGTCGTTTCAGATAAGAGACGTTGTGTGAAGCGTCTTTCTCAGCGAACATGGCCCATCCGGCAATCAGTCGGTAAGGATCTTCTCCCAGCGTATTTATGACGCGGTCCTTCGGGAACACGCGATCACTGTACGCATGAAGGAGAATCACCTCAACCTTGAGCTGCCTCAGTCTGAGCAGCGAAGGTACTATGTCCGAGTGTGCTATTTTCGGCACCTCTCTCAGGTTGCGAATTGCCGTCCCTACAAATCCCCAGACAACTTTAGCAGCTGTCAGAAGGGTTTGCGGTTCGGACGGCATGGCACGAACAAGCGTATATGTCTCCTCCACCATCTGTCTGGCAAAGCGGAAAAGAAGATCAATCGTCGTATCTTTTCCGATCAGCCCAGCGGCGTTGATGAGGACAAGCCGTTTCACTCTCTCGGGATGTTTTATCGCAAAATTAATCATCCTGCAATCGTAAGAGTAAACGGCGAACTCTGCCTGTTCTATGTTTTTCTTCCTGAGCTCAGATTCAATATCCTTATCGTATTCTATAAAGAGCACACTCTTGCCTGAGTTTTCAAGCTCAGACATTTCGGCGGCATATGCCGTCTTTGGGGTGGAAAATCCGCCTATGACTACAATCCAGTCATTCACGGCATACACCTCCTTTCTGTCTTATATAATAGCATAAAAATATAGATTTGTCAATTTTATAACAAAGAATCTCCCTCCCGGCGACCGTTCAGAATAAGAAGTCCCCTAACCTGATAATGACTGAAAGGAAAAACCTCTCAAGATACTCACCCTAAGGTTTTTTCTTGAGAGGTTTGGTTTGATAACCTACCTTTTACGAAAACAGATTACCTTGCTATCGCGGTATTGTGGTCGTGCGGCCCCTCCGGAGGCTTCTTTGCTTTTTTCTCCTTTTTCTTCGGCGGGGGCGGGTCAATCTGCTCCAGATCGCTCTCGTCGAAGACCTTCACGTCGGGAATTTCCCGCTTTTTGTTCATCGGCGGTTGAATCCCGTACTGATCGCCCGAGTACATGTTTTTGACACGCAGCACGGCGATACCCTCCAGGCCGGCTATGCGATCTTTCACCTTGACGCCGAGCTTGAAGGTGCTGGGGGTCTTGATCGCCGGCGGCAGATCTTCCTTGGGTGGAGCCACGACCTTGAGGTCCGGGCCGTCGAACATCTTGGAATCGGGCAACTGTCCGTCTTCATCCACCACGGGCTGAAGCTCGTAGCGAACGCACTTGTTCATGTGCTCGATGCGGCGAACCACAATTCCCTCGAAACCGGTGATGGTGTCTTGCGCCAAGGAACCAAACAGAATAACACTCACAATACTTCCTCCTTTTGAATTTTGAAATGCCGCAAACCGTTCTCTTCGCTGATTTTCACAGTCAAAGTGCCTTTCAGATTTCTCTATAGCGGCAAAATGTGCATAAACATCTTATATCACAAAAACCTTACTCTGTCAACAAGATGCCCTGGGCTAGCATCGGCTTAGTTTAGCTAAGTTTTCCACAGTTGGACTAAATTTTGGTTAGTTTTTATGGCGAAGTACTATTTCCAGCTAATAATGCCCTTATCCTCTCCTTTATATTTTCATATATTGTCAACAATCTTCTTTTCGCCTTGTCAGTGAGAAGCGCAGTGTGTGCTACGGCATTCCGAATGGGCCTGTAAGGCTTGGCATCCATCGCAAGGCAGTTAACATCTCCTCTTTGCGGATCAACTAAATTTGCCAAATCGTTCATGTCTAGAAGACTTAAATCGTCATCGTTTTGTCTAATATTAATATTTAGATTGCCATTTATTTTATGTAGGGCTTCAGTAGCTCTCCAATTATTTGCAATACCAATCTCTGTTGGTGATAATGGTATAGTTCTATCTTTGGCATATTTTCTAATTAAATTTTCAGAAATAAAACAATCAACATATGACGGAATATTAAATTCTGCATCCGGCTTTAATTCTTTAAGCCAAGCATCTACCTTTTCATTGCTAGAATGCAAATAATCTTTTGAGGAGAGATTGTACAGACTGATAGCTCTCCGTTCTTTCAGGGTTTTCCTTGGATTTTCGTCGTCACCCTCTTCATCTGCAGCTAGACGAAGATCATCCCATTTGCCACTAATTTCTTCCAGAATTTTCTCTTTAAGAGTTTTAATCAATTCTTTATACCTTTCGTCTCCAGAAATAATACCTTCTCTATTGGTCGTGAATCTATCCTCTCCATCCTCATCTAGCTCATTGAAATGGATTTGGCCATAAAGATAACTTGCTATATATCTTGTCGAAAAGTCAGGCATATGTTCGAGAATATCTCTTTCTCTCAATCGTCCATGCACGAATAAGTCAATACCAACCTTTTCTTCGGTTCCTGTAATTTTTAGATTTCTTGGTTTTTGCACCGTAGCAATAAAACCAGTCATTTTAAAAGCGTTGTCAATATCTATCGGTTTATTCTTGAGATTTGACAAGGTACCAACGTATGGATCTTTCAGATTATTAATATTCCATAAAAACTCTGTTGCATCGGATAGGTCCTTTATATCCTTAAGCGTTACTGGCTCATCGTTCACAAAAATTTTGAAACTAGTGTCAACTAAAGAAAATTTAAAATACAGCGCAATGAGTTTTTTTAAATATGGAATCGTGTTTTTGATATCTTCCTTGATTTTTTCAAAATAGATAATAGTACCCTTATTATGGTTCAACACATATTTACCAAATAATTTCATATCTACCCCTCCCAACAAATACTCATCCGGCCTCAAATTATGTTTTATTGCGTCAGTAAGGCCAACATTATCTATGAGACCACCTATGTATTCTGTACTCGGAGTTTTAGATATAATACTTATTTTTTCAGCACACGAAAGTAATGCCAATTTACCTATTCCTTTTGCACCAATAAAAGGTCGCTTATTGGGGGACAATTTTCCTTTATCGTCTCTCTTTGAATATCCAACTGTTAAAAATTTATTTTGGAAATCAGTATCGTCCATTCCACAACCATCGTCTTTTATGAAAAGACTATTATCGTCTCTATTAATATAAATCCATACATTATTTGCGTCTGCATCCCAGGCATTGGATATTGCTTCGCCAAGTACGGTGATAAAATTCCTATATAAATTCCTCCCAAGATGATTCAGTACACTTAGAGAAATCTCAAACTTAAAATTACTATTCGGCATATTCTTTGAGATGATTTTTAATACTTTGAGCAATAATCTTTCCCGCTCTAATAGGGACTGCATTACCTATAAACTTTGCTAATTTCGCAACGATTATTTTTTTTTCTGGGCTTATAAATTTATAACTAATGGGAAACGTTTGAAACAGTGCGGCTTCACGAAGCGAAATGGCACGATTTTGTTCGGGATGACCATATCTTCCGTTACCGATACCAATACATTGGGTGGTCATTGTGGGGGCTGGTTTGTCCCATCTCATACGGCCATAAACGCTTCCCCTATATGTTTCACCACTTTCTTTTTTATGGCAATCAAGCATTAAATCTTCATTCCAACTTCTAGCATTACCTCCATCTTTTGGAGTTGCACGTATTCTCCTTTTATTGAGAGGACTAAGGAGACGAGATCTATGAAGAGGATCTTTTTTACTTATTTCACCATCTTTTATCCGTTCCAAGCGCCCAATCGTATCCCTTACTGTTCGTTTCTTATTTTTGTGCGTCGGCGGAAGTAAGGAAATCTCACCGAGTCTTGAAGCAAGTAAAACCAATCTCTGCCGTTTCTGCGGAACCCCATAATCAGAAAAATCAACTACTTGACAGGAATAGTGGTATTTATTTTTTCTTAGGGTTTCTATAAAATTATTAAAAATAGGATTCTTAAGGAGACCTTTTACATTTTCCATTGAAACGATCTCTGGTTTTATTTTGTCAATAAAGTAAGCGAATTTACTAAGAGGTTGAAGCTGTTTCTCGGTTATTTCGTTCAAATTTAATTTAGAAAAAGGCTGGCATGGAGCACAGCCAATAAGTATCCTTATTGAATTTACTTTACCATATAATTCTTTGATCTCTTTTGCCGATATATCAGCTATATCTTTTTCTATGAATTTAACCTTATTATTATATTCAAATCCAAAACGACAATCTTTATCATTATCAATACCAGCGATAACATTAAAGCCCTCTTTAACGAAACTATGAGTTAATCCTCCTATGCCACAGAAAAGATCAATGACTCTAATGTTTGATAAATTATTTTCTCCTACGATTTTTCTCATATCAAGATTCTTCTTTTTTCAAAAAATGGTTCAATTTAGAGATTGCAAGCAGGGGATGTTTCAAAATAGCGTCGTCCCAAAAACGAACCACTGTCCACCCCTGTCTTTTTAGCGCACGACTTGTACGTTTATCAAGCGCTTTATTATATTTTAGCTTTTTCACCCAAAAATTTCTATTCGCCTTAAATGCTTTACCACTAACTTCATTTTTATTTCGTCCATGCCAAAATGAACTATCGCAAAAAATCAAAATTTTAGTTCCTTTAATCTTGAAATCGGGATGACCGAATATTTTAGGATGACCCTGATAATGGATGTTATTTAAACGAAGAAGTTGGGCAAATTTTTGCTCTATAACCGTTCCTTTACTTTTTACGCGTTTCATTCTTTCGGAGATTGAAAGTCGTTTATGTTTCTTCATGAAAACTTTCTACAATTTTAATCTCCTCCATGGTGCCTACCCACCGAATTTCGTGCCAGCAAAGCTGGTGCGCCGCCTATTATAAATTGGGGTTCTTTAACGATTACCCTTCGCTCGATTGTGTGTCTTGCACAACATCTGACAATTCTTGGCTGAAGTCGCGCCACCTTTAATCCAAGCTGATACATGATCTGCTTCCATTTCACCAAAACTCCAAATCTTACTCTTGTTAGCATCATGCCCAATAGCGCAATGCGGACAGTTTGATTTCTCTTTAGTTTCAGCCTCACTAGTTTGTTTTGCGTAAGCAGCTCTCTTGGTCGCCTCATCAAAAACTCGAACATCTAGCAATTTCGTATCAACTGAGCCACCAAGGATATATTCAAAAATACCCTTACGGTTTTTGACATACGGATCGCTATAGAGTTTGTGTGCCTTGGCTGACACTTTCGCAGGGTCATACGCTTTTTTATGATACTGTTCGTATAGTCGACCCCACTCTAGTCCGCGCATCTCGCTCTCTACACCTATAAACACACTAGAGATCCAGTCGATTACACTGTTGAAGTACTTTTTCAACTCAGTAATGTTCTTGTCGTAGCGGTGACGGCTCATATAATCGCCAATATCGCCTTTACTTACCCAATCCAGAGCACATTCCAAAAACTCCTGCCGGTTAGCGCTACCCTTTATGTATGCGCTCCATTTCTGAATGTTAGCATTTTGGTTATTACTAAACTCTTGTTTGCCAAGCGTAACAAATGGCCCAGAATACACGGCATTGAGTAATTCCTGATCATTGAGCGGAATACCAGCAATATTAACTGTTTTGAACCATTCCTTTATTTCGCTTTCGGTGCCTACACATTCGTAAATGAGCAATTTCGTTTCCAAAATCTTGGCTTGCTTGTCTGTGGCGATACCGGTGAAATATTGCTCCATACCATTTTCATCTTTGATGGCAAATTTGTCAGTTACGAACCGCCCGATGCTGGTGATACGCTGTTGCCCGTCTAAAACTTCTAGATTATCATCGCTGACTTTATTAAAATAAATCAAACCTATTGGATAGCCCTTCAATAACGACTCGATCACCGCTATCTCTTTCTTGCCACCGTCGGATGCATAGATGTAATTACGTTGGTACTCTGGCTGAATAGTAAGTTTGCCAGAAAGTCCAAACAATCCTTTGCCTTCAAGTTCGTTATAAACAAACCCTTCGCAAACATCTTTAACAGTAATGTTTATTTTTAAGATTGTTTTCATATAGTTTTTTTCTTATGTCTAATAAGCAATCTTTGATAGACTTTTTCCAATAAACCATTGCGAATAACCACTCCACTTGCATTCAAATCATATGTTCCCTTTTTCCCAAACTTATCAAAGTATGCTTGTTTACACTCTGCTGTCGTATAAACTTTTGTTTTCAGCTTATATAGATCTTCATTTTCACACGTTCCAATAATCTCAAACTGCTCTGGCGAGTATTTATCGAGAAAACTAACCGGCACACCCATCACTCCGTCATAATCGCGCGGAATGTATTTAACCAACGGAACTTCTATTGCGTCATAATTGTCATACTTCTCAAACGGTTTTTTTGTTACAAATTTGATAACTTCTGCTTCAGTCATCAGCGGCAAGGGTTTATGACGGCGACCATGGTCAAGATTGGTGAACCAGCGAACACCTTGCACTCGTGTAATATAAACTTTCTTGCCACTTTCGTTTGTCTTTACCTCACGAACTTGCTCCAAATTAGCAATGTCTTCTGGTATCTCAAAAAACATTGCGCCGGCATTAACTTTATAATTATTGCCTAACCAAACCTTGTTCTCTTTAAGTAATGGAAACACTTCTTTGTAAGTAATCGCATTCATGTTGCCGATTATCAAAAATTTTTTATCATAATTGACAAGCTGTTTTATATACTCACGAAACAAACTGAATGGCGGGTTGGTTACGACAATATCAGCCTGTTTAAGTAACTCGACGCACTCTTTGCTACGGAAATCACCGGTGGTGTGCTTCTCGTCACCGTGTAGAAGTGAAGAGGCGTTCTTGTCGTGCTCTAGCAGCCACTTCACATCATTAAGGTTTGTTATGCTGTCTTTCGTTAGATCAGATACTTCATTAATCTCAATTTTGAAAGCCTTTTTATTTTTTCGTTTGGGTAGTTCTTTCTTATTGCCAAGTTCTCCAGTACCAAATAATTGCAGCTGTGTTTGGGCAATCGGCGAACCGACATAGCTCGTGGTTATCAACTTTTTTATGCCATAACTCTTGAACTTATTTGCAAGATATTTGAAAAAATTACTTTCAAACGGATCGTCGCAGTTGCAGTAAACAACCTTGCCACGAAACACATCGGGATTGTACTCGACATACTTCTCAACTTCTTTCTGAATATCTTGATACTGCGTGTAAAATTCATCGTTTTTCGCAGCTTTTGCTAATTGTAAATTTCTATTTGGCATACTTTATTTCATTAAATCATCAAGCGATACGTCTAGTGCCTTAGCAATTTTATTCTCATATATTTCCACTCTATCCCTAATTTTGGAGAAATTCAACTGCCGAATTGTACTAAAAAAGCCCGGTTTGCGGGCCCTTGGCGATGAGTTTTTCCCGCGGGCAGTCAATTTTTGGCAAATCTTTCAGCTTCATACATTCAACCGCCAAATAGCAAAATTTAAAATCGTGGCAAAACCGACCCAAACAACGTAAGGAACAAAAAGAATGCCGGCCACCCTTTCTATCTCCCAGAACTTAACCGTAACCAGAATAATGAGCAGCCAGAGAACCAGGATCAGCAAGAAAGACAAAGAAGGATTCTGCAACCCGAAAAAAACGACAGACCACAAAGCGTTCAGCACAAGCTGAACGCCGTAAAGCCACAAAGCTTTTTTAACGCCAGACTCTCCTCTCTTTTGCCAGACAAGAAACGCAGCAATGCCCATCAGAGTATAAAGAAAAATCCAGGCAGGAGCAAAAAGCCAGTTAGGCGGAGCAAAAAACGGCTTTTCCAGAAAAACATACCAGGTATCAATAGCGGAAACGGTAAAAAAGGAACCGACAACTCCTGCCATTTGAGCTATGGCAACGGAAGCAAGTAAGGTTAAAATTGTTTTTACCATAAGAATTCCCGATATAAACCCTATTTCTCCTTTTCCCCATTCTTGCCGAACTTCTCAAAGGCTCTCAAAACTTCCAAAGGCACGGCAAAGACAATGGTATTGGATTGGTCAGAGCTTATATCGTTAATGGACTGAAGAGTTCTCAAGTGCAGAACTCCTTTGGATCCTGCCAAAGTTTCTGCGGCTTTGGCCATATTGTCAGCAGCAATCACTTCTCCCTCTGCCTTAATGATAATGGCTCTTTTTTCTCTTTCTGCCTCAGCTTGTTTTCCAATAACCCTTTTCATTTCTTCGGGCAAAGTGATGTCTTTTAGCTCAACGTTGATCACCTCAATGCCCCAGGGATCTGAAGCTTTATCTATGATGGCCCTGATGTTCTCCGAAACCCTGTCCCTGGCAGAAAGCAGCCCGTCCAGATCCACCTGGCCAACGACATTTCTCATGGTCGTCTGAGCCAGCTGGGAAATGGCGTAAAAGAAATTCTCCACTTCCAGGACCGCCTTGTCCGCCTCCTTGATTTTGTAGTAAATCACGGCATTAACGGAAACAGAAATGTTGTCCTTGGTTATGGCCTCCTGGTTGGGAACGTCTACTGCTTTTACCCTCAGATCCACTTTTTTATAAAACTGGATGATCGGCCAGACCAGTCTCCAGCCGGGGTTCATCAAACCCGAATACCTGCCGAAAGTAAACCTGATTCCCCTTTCATACTGGGTAATCTGCTTGATGGAAATTAAAACGATAAACAGGACTAGCATTAAAAACGTATATGGCATATTTGTTTTCGCTTCCGTTTTACGGAAGCTTGATTGTTAATTGTTATTTTTTAGACCTTTATATTTTTTAATCTTCTTATTTAAACAATTTACGCTGCCTGAAAGTTTTGGCAGCTTCCAAGGCCATTGATTTGCCCGACTTGGTCAAGGAAAATGAGGTTTGGGGATCACCGCTGATTAATTTTCTTTTCCGAAGGGTCCTGAGCTGGCGATCAAGCTTTAAGGAATCGGGCCACTGGGGATATTTTGAAAAGCTGAAGGTCGCAGGAAAAAGAGTAAAGCATTCTTTGATCAGCCTTTCAAAATCGCACTTTTCCTCGCCGGAAGTTGCGGAATATATGGCAAAGAGGATTTGATCGGTTTTTTTCATTTGAGGAATAAGATCTGTTTTAATTCTGGCACTTCCAACAGGTTTTGTCCAATTCAAAAAAGCCTTATTGCCAATTGACAAATCTATGATTTATTGTAAAATAAACCATCAAACTATCCTGTTATTTAACAATTGAATATACTCTGAAAAGATATAAATAAAATAGCTGAAAGGAGGCAAAAATGCTCAAGAAACTGCTGATTGTCCTGGTAATTCTTCTGTTGGCAGGCAGCATAATAAGCTGCGGAGGGAAGACCGAAATAACTCCGACGCCAACAGAACCACCGACAATTTCAAAGCCGACATCAATTCCCACACCCACGCCCACACCCGCACCTGCACCTGCGACCACATCTGTACCAACCCAAACACCAACTCCGGAGCCCACACCAACACCTGAACCTGCGCCTGAACCCACTCCCGGCATTGCTTATAAGGTCCACGGGTTAAACTTCGGCCCTTACACGAAAGAAGGGCAGAACCCGGACTACGGCACAGTGATAGACGAGGAGCAAATAAGAGATCTTCTAGAGACCATTGCTCCCCACACTGAGTGGATCAGGACATTCGGCTGCGACCACGGCCTGGAAAAGATAGGCCAAATCAGCCACGAAATGGGTCTTAAGGTAGCTGTCGGCGCCTGGCTGAGCAGCGATCTGACTGCTAACGACGAACAGATCTCCAGCCTGATAAGCATTGCCAAAGCCGGAGAAGCTGACGCCTTGATCGTCGGCAGCGAAGTCCTCTTGAGAAACGACCTGACCGAAACCAAACTGATTGAATACATCAACAAGGTCAAGCAGGCAGTCCCCGGAATCCCGGTAACCACGGCTGACGTTTACAGCTCGTTCCTGGACCACCCTGCGGTAATATCTGCCGTAGACACGGTCTTTGCCAATTACTATCCTGTCTGGGAAGGCGTAGACATAGAGGAGGCAGTATTCTGGCTCAACCAGAAACACCAGCAGCTGACAGAAGTCAGCCAAGGCAAAACAATCATTGTCTCTGAAACCGGCTGGCCAAGCTCAGGCAAAGAAAGAGAAGACGTTGTCCCGTCTCTCAAAAACGCCGCCCTCTACTTTCTCAACTTCGTTTCCTGGGCAAGAGACAACAAGGTAGATTACTTCTACTTTGAAGCTTTTGACGAGCCGTGGAAATCAGAAGATTCCTGGGGTCCTAACTGGGGCATCTGGGACAAAGACGGAAATATCAAGCCTGGCATGAAAGATGTTTTCAACGGAGAAACCATTCCTGATAACTGGAGCAAATCCATAATCCCCGGAGGACCTGGAGATCCCAGCATTGAGTTCACTCATGTGCCGCAGTACGGCAGCTTAGAAGCTCTCGAAGGACAAGTTTGGCACGTCAGGTCTGACAAATACAAAGTAGCTGTCTTTATCAAGGTTCATGGCGGCTGGTGGACAAAACCATACTGGTCAAAGCCCCTTACCTATTTTTTGTCTGACGGAATCTGGACTTGCGATGTTACCACTGGCGGAGTTGACTGGTTAGCCACTGAAATTGCCGCTTTCCTGATTCCCAATGAATACAAACCACCTTAAATGAGCGGCGAAGCCACCTTACCTTCCGGACTTTACGAGGCAGCTGTTGCCAAAGTCTCAGTAACGCGTACGCCCAAATAAAAAACAAAGGAGGAAATAAAAAAAGGCAGTCTTGGAAAAACCGAGGCTGCCTTTTTCATTGCACGATTTTTTATTTATTCCCTGTCTTTTTGCCTCTGACCCTGCGATGCTCCAGGCGGGTAGCCAAAGTCCAGGAACGAACCGGCCTTCTTTTTAACCCTGAATTTATTTTTGTAGTTTGCTTTTTCATTTTCCTCTTTTTCTTCTTTCTAATTCCCTCACCTGCTTCTCGTTAAACCCGAAGTGGTGAGCCACTTCGTGCCAGACAACGTTTTTGACGACCTTTTTTAACTGCTCCAGAGAAGGAGCTGATCTTTCCAGAGGCTCCCGGAAAATGGTGATTTTGTCCGGCAATCTCATGCCGAATCCCCTGCCCCAGCTGTTCTGAGGAACTCCCTGATAAAGACCCAGAAGAGATCCTTGGGGAGAACCCTTTTCCACAACAATGGCAACGTTATCCATTTTCTCTCGGATGTGCTCGGGCATCTCCAGCAAAGCTTCTTTGACCAACTCTTCAAATTCCGAGTCTTTCATAATATGATTCCTAATTTCTCTGAAACAAACGGAGAATTCTGATGAGAATAAAGAAAGCCACGGCATAGCCTACCATGGCAGAAACAGCAGATGTCTCGATTAAACGGTCCTGCCAAAAAAAATCGCGGAAAATAAAGTTAAAAGGAGAAACCAGAACATCGCTCTTTCCATAGATAATGTCAATTACCAGAGTCTGCGGATTGGCTCCCAGAAACTTTAATAGTAGCCTTAAAAATAAAAACAGCTGCAAAAGCAAAAACAGCTTGGAAAGCGCAGATAAGAATAAAGAATAAACGCTTGATAAGATCCTCATCTTAATAATTTTGCCACTTTTGACTAATTTTGTCCACAGATGATAAAGAGGGAGCGCTCAGCACCCCCTCTTTTGAGATTCCACCGCTAGTCGGTGGGTTTAATATTATTAGGGCCTTTACCATTGTGGTTAGGTATTTTCTGCCGCCTCTTTTCTTTTTTGTCGTGATTTCTCCAGGTTTGGTTTTTGCACACCTTGGCCATACAATCCCTCCTCAATATATTATTTTGTCTATGGAACTATTAGATCCAGATTAACACTTTTTTTGCAAAAGTCAATAAAAAAAACGCCCCGCCGAAAGCGGAACGCTTTTTTTCTCAAAACAAATCCTTAAGCGCTTTTGTTCTCCTGGTCGTATTTTCTCCAGGCCTCAGAAACAGCAGGTTCGACAATATCCAACTCACTGAGAATGCTTGCTTTGATTTCAGAAGTGGCTATTTCTTCTTTTTCCTCTGCCATCTGGACTACCTTAGCTGCCACCTGTCCGGCTACCTCTGCCTGTCTTTCTTCTGGAAGGTCGGTTCTTGAGGCTGCAGCTGCGATTGAATTCTTGATTTTTTCAGCGTCAAAAGGTTGTTTCGTACCGTCTTTTTTAATAACTTCAGTTGCCATAATGGTAATTTAAATTATGTTTTATCGACCTTTGACAGCTACTTTCAGCTTAACCTGCTCATTTTCGATGTCAAGCTAAAATTTGTATGATACAATAAAGAACATGAAGAATAACAGCCAGAAAGCCTTCACCTTAGTAGAAATACTGGTGGTCATTGCCGTCATAGGTTTATTGAGTTCCATTATCTTTGCCATAACCAGAGGAGCAGATGAACAAGGCAGGATAGCCAAAGGTTTATACTTCTCCCAACACCTGCACAACTCTTTAGGTTCTTGGGCTGCCGGCATCTGGAGTTTTGATGAAGGATCAGGCACTACTGCTAACGATATATCAGGCTGGGACAACCATGGAACGTTGGTAAACGGACCAGTTTGGAGATGCGCCAGTGTTGACTCTAATTACACTCCTTCTAAACAAGGATGCTCTCTAGAGTTTGACGGAAGCACTCAGTATGTGAATGCGGGAAATGCTACTAGCTTACAGAACTTAAGACAAATTACTTACGAAGCTTGGGTTTACAATAACGGAAGCAGCAATATTCAAACTATTATCGATAAGCGTTATTTTGTTTTGAGCATAAATGCTTCTAACGGATTGCGCGGTGTAGTCGAATCCACAGGAGGCGGAGTTTATTTTAGCTCCTCCTTATCGGTTCCTCTCTATTCCTGGTCTCACGTTGTCATGATTTATGATGATAACGGCGACAGAAAAATTTACTTATTTATAAACAACACAAGCGCTGTATCTGTAGCGGTAACAGGAACATTATATTCTGATTCCGGCTTTAATCAATGGATAGGTAGGGCAAATTATTTAGATCGCTGGTTTAACGGTCTGATTGACGAGGTACGCATTTACGCTACGTCTTTGACCTCAGCCCAGATAGAATCCCTTTATTATGCCGGTCTGGAAAAATTATTAGCCAAAGGTCAAATAAACCAACAAGAATATCAACAAAGACTCATAAACATATGACCATTCTCCGAAAATTAAGGGGAGTGCTGTCTATAATGATGCCCAACTGGGTAGGCATTCTGTGCTACTCTGTCATGGCCATCCTCGTCATCATCCTGACCCTGGTTTTGATCTTTCCCGAAGAAACAGGCAACTTCATTATCGAGCATGACATCAGATTCCTTCAATAAAACAAATGGCAAGACAGCCTTCACCTTAGTAGAAATACTGGCAGTCATTGCCGTCATAGGTTTATTAAGTTCCATCATCTTTGCCATAACCAGAGGAGCAAACGAACAAGGCAGAATTGCCAAAGGTCTGCATTTTAGCCAACATCTGCAAAATAGCCTAGGAGCTTATGCTGCCGGTATCTGGAGTTTTGATGAAGGAGCAGGCTCCACTGCCAATGATATATCCGGCTGGGGGAATAACGGCACTCTGATCAACAGCCCTACCTGGCGATGCGCCAGCACGGATATCAGTTACACTCCTTCTGGCCAAGGATGTTCTCTGGAGTTTAACGGTAGCACGCAGTATGTGAATGCAGGCAGTGGAACAAGTTTGGCTATCAGCAGCGGCGGGTTTACCCTCGAGACATGGATTTATCCAACAAAGATAGACTGTTCCACCACCGTCACCTGCGCAATTTGGAGTGATAACGGAACGTCGGATGGCGGCGACATAATTGCCATAAAAGAAAGTGGCTATCTTTGGTACTATACTTCTCAGGGCAGCTGGAACTCGCTGAGTTCGACAACTCCAGTCTCGCTAAACAGTTGGTCGCATTTAGTTTTCACCTGGGACGGTGAGACTAAAAAAATTTACATTAATGGCGAACAAAAAGGATCAGTCAACGCAACCAGTAATATGCGGGGGCTTCTTCCTGTCTGGATTGGCAGAAAAGCCGGTTCTCACGCAGGCTATTTCCAAGGGCTTATTGACAATACCCACATCTACAATCGATCCCTTACTTCAACCCAGATACGATCCCAATACTATGCCGACCTGCAGAAACTCCTAGTCAAAGAGCAAATCAGCCAGAAAGAATACCAGCAACGACTGACAGTGAGCAGATAACCTCAACCTGAAGACTATTGACATTAACCGACAATCGTGTATAATGGGTACCAGACGATAAGTCGAATTAGCTTAGTCGAATCTTTAAGTAAAATTTAAAGTAGTAGCAAAGTGTAGCGACTTAGAGTTTCAAGGTCGCTTTAAGTTTTAAAAACAAGGAATCCAAAAGATTCAAAAATAAAATGGCTTTCGATTCAGACAGAGGCTTTAAGCCTCGCGAAACAGTCAAGGGCAATT
>Ga0265297_10003786_pt1 | contig 26376 bp, 12 predicted proteins | sample Munlanlwell13791_FD_192502 | JGI IMG/M metagenome (GOLD analysis project Ga0265297, IMG submission 192502) | Leachate microbial communities from a municipal landfill in Southern Ontario, Canada - Leachate well 137-91 | ecosystem: Engineered > Solid waste > Landfill > Unclassified | place...
GCTGTGCAGCAGATAATACAACGAGTAGCCCATTGAGAGGTCCAATTTACCAATCAATGTGGTTTAAGTCAACGGCCACAGTAGATGGCACTGATTTTTATTTTATGGCGCTAGAACAATACTGTGACTATGGAAATTATACATCATTTGGTTCCCGTTATGCGAGATATTCTACGTATGGCGCAAACCCTATTATTTATTCGCCATTTAGGGATTACGCTAACTCGCAATCTGCAAACGTTGGTAGTAAACCAGCAAGTGGCAACATTGGTGATGGTACTTGGCATAATTATGTAATAATTAAAGATAATGTTGCAGGTTCTGCTGGAACATATATTACATATTTTGATGGTGTAGAAAGCTTGGATGCGGGAGGAACTACGGCGGCTCATAGTGGTACTAGAACGGCAGCAGGAGCCGATTTAAGACTTTCGGTAGGGACAATTCGCTTGCTTGATTATGGACCAAGATGCGGAGGTATAAGCGCCTTTAATGGTTCAATAGACGAATATAGACTTGGGTTGTTTGCTCCAAGTGCTTCATGGATTAATGCTGAATATAATACAGCGATAGATAACTTTATAATATGGGGTGGGGGTCTAAGCAGTAGCAGCAGCAGCAGTAGCAGCAGTAATTAGAATAGTTTATCTAATTAATATATGGAATAATATGAATATATATGAAAAACAAAGAGATGGACCTATAATATTTCTGGGAAGGACATTTCCTGTGCCCGAAATTAGTTCGAGCAGTTCAAGTAGCTCAAGCACAAGTAGCGAGAGCTCTGGTGGAGAAAGTTATAGTACCTCTAGCAGCTCTAGCACCTCTAGTAGTTCTAGTACCTCTAGCAGTGGTCAGAGCAGCTATGGCGGATTTCTAGAAGTATTTAGAATCCCTTATACCGAAATCTTCGAATAATGCACTAACTTTTTGTATAATATATACAAAGAATATTTAATATTATGGACAAAAAAATAACTATAGTTATTCCATATCTTAACGAAAAGACTGAGATATTGGAAACGATAAAATCTATCTATAAAACGATAGATATTAGTGATTTTAGCATAATAGCAATTGATGATTGCTCTAAAGAAACAATAGACCTAAAACAGTTTAAAAACGTTAAATCTATTAGAAACGCCCAAAGGATGGGAGTAGACGGATGTAGACAAATGGGCGTTGATTTATCAGAGACAGATTATGTGCTTATTTTGGATGCACATATGAGATTTAAACAAGATAATTGGGCATCAAAAATGATAAAATATATAGACGAAAATCCACGAACCTTATGGTGCACGGTTTGTCTTGGTTTAGGATATGGAACATTGGATGTTAACAACCATAAAGGGAAGTATTTTGGGGCGGATATTAAATTATATACACCCAAAGAAAAAGATCGCCCTTGCCGTCAGATTATAGAACCAGTTTGGGCCTCGGAGAAAGAAGATAGGGAATATCTGATTCAATGTATTTTAGGGGCCAATTACTTTTTTAATAAACGATGGTTTACATATATCGGTGGATTGAGGGGCCTAAAATCTTGGGGAACGAGTGAACCATGGTTATCTATTAAATCATATCTTGCTGGTGGAGATTGCAAGATAACAAAGGAGATAGAAATTGGCCATTTATTCAGAGATAACGCCCCATATTCTACTGTTATAGCTGATTTAGTTTACAATAAGCTTTATGTTCTAAAGACTATTTTTCCGAAAGAGATAGAAGATAAACTTATGGTTCATGTCCCCAAAGACGTTAGCTTTCGTGTTGCGACGAAAGATATCGAAAAAGACAAAATAAAGATAGCAATAGATAAAGAATATTATCAAAAAATATTTAAGAGTTCCATATATGATCTTTGCCAACGATTTGATATTAAATTGCCCGAATAATCAAGGAGTTTGAGGTTTTTTTAGTGAATTAAATATAGTTATGAAATACATTCCCTTAAATTTTAGTCCCAATGTTTCAAGTTCTGGAACGGCCATAAGCCCATCCTTAAAAATAGACGATAGGGGGTTCCCGCATCTTTCGTGGATAGATAGAAATGCAGAACAAAATAGGATAAACTATGCCTTTTGGGATGGGTCAAAATGGTCATATAAGGATATTCCAGAGGTTTCTATTTCTAACGGTGATATAAATTGTGCCCCTAATTCTTTGATTTTAGACACTGATTATAACCCTCATGTGGTTTTTTCTAATAGGGCAGGAGTTTGGGACAATCTTTCTTTGGCCAATTATAACGGTGGATGGGATTTCGTGAGTTTTGAAACTGATTTTGAAGTCGGCTGGGTAGGTATAGGCATGTATGGTAGAGAGGGCCTTTATTCAAGTAGTAGTTCTAGCAGTAGTACTGTTGACATAGGCTCTTCTAGTAGCGGGTCCTCAAACTCATCTTCTAGTATGTCTTCAAGCTCTTTTTCTAGTTCTTCTTCTGATCATTCGGATAGCTATTCGTCATGGAGCTCATTGAGCGATTCCTTTACCAGTTCTTCCAGCAGCTCTTATGATGATGGAATATTTTTTGCTACTGTTTATGATATTACCAACTCTATGTTTAAAATATATTCAGTGGCCCAGAGCTGGAGGTTAGTAGCTTCAATGCCTGCAACGCTAGATTCTTATTCGTCCATTAGGAGTCTTGTGTACGATAGAATGGTTGGGATAGCATATATCGATGCAAATTCTCAAATAAAATACAATATTTTTGACCTATATAACAACGTTTGGTCTTTTGGTTCTTTCTCTCCGCTTGTGGCATCTCAATCTTATGGATCAGTTATAGAAATGGATATTGCTGGGTATAATCAGGAAAATGAATGCATAATATTATTCGGCTGGTTGTCTAGAACGACCACTGATTTTTACGTTCATAGCGTTTTAGCATATTTTGACGGTACTGAGATTCCGTCAGATTATGTCAGTCAAATCGTTGAAATTTCAGAAATAGATGTGGACACAAATGACGAATATATTGTGAATGGTTATAAAAAAATAGCTGTTTGCTTAAACAACTATTTGCCAAATATAATTGTTGGGGGAATAAGCTTTAAAACGTTTTCTATTATTGAAGCCTCTCCATCTGTTAGGTCGTGGCAGGAAAGTTTGGCCAATGTTGACTGTATTAGCAACGGAGCTGTTATTGGCTCATTGAGATCAGAATTTTATACGGACATAAAGATGGCATTTCTTGCTGATTCTGGAGATATCTATTATCTGGAGCCTGATGTATTATTAAATACTTTTGACGTGTCTACTCCCGATGTCATAATCGCAGGTGAACCAGAAACACACCATGGAACATATAACAATGGTCTGATATCAAACGTAGATATCGCTGGAATGAATAATAATCACGTTGGCAAAATTCTAAAAGATTCTCAAAGACCGCTATTGGTATCTTCAAATAGAACAAGCAATGAAGTTATAAAAAGCGGAGATATAGAAAAAAATATAGTCATAAGTAATAGGGATATTCTAAGCTATGATTTAGTAAGATCTATCGACGTAGATCAAATTAGCGGAAATATTCTTATATCAAAACCAAGCGAGAATATTGTTGTTATATATTCTCAAAATGAAATGCCAGTTACCATAAATAGGTTTAATATTATTGGTAGTCTCTTGAATCCTTTAGATGCGAGGTTTGATTTTATAAGAAGCAGAATTTGGATTGCAGATACTGGGAATGACAGGGTAATAGGCTTAGATACTAATATTAATCTAGTTGATGCACAAACAGTTATTTCTAACGTGATATATCCCCACGTTCTTTGTGCCAATTTAAATAATGGAGGAGTATTTATTAAGGGTTATGTGGATGAGCTGATGACTCAAGGAATTGTTTGCCATTATGACAATAGCGGATCAGAAATATCTAGCTTTATTTTTGATATACAGGAAAGTGGCGCTAGTTCAAGTTCTAGTTCCGAATCTGACATTTATCCTGAATTGCCGATAGTACATACCATGAGTTATGATCACGTAAGAAATAAAATATGGTGGATAGATAAGAAAAAAATTTATGTTGCAGACGAGGGTAATAAGCAAGTTCAGGTTTATAGCATTAATTATGAAGGTTTTTATGATACGAGAAGTATAGATATAGAATTAGCGACTGGAAATGCATTCGTTGTCGCTAAGGACATACATAATTGGTTCTTACTTCAAATATCTAAAGATAATAAGGAAGTAATTGCCCAAGGATATCTATTATAATGAATATTGATTATGTAGCCAAAATAGATTTAAGTCCAGACACTCCCGCATCATTTGTCGTGGAGGGGAGCTTTATCTATATCCTAGCACAATCAACCCCGTTAAATAAAATAATAGTTTATAATATCTCGAATCCTTCCATCCCTGTTTGGGTGTCTACTACATCGGATGCTCATTTGGATGGAGGTAGTGATATTACTTTAGCAAATCCTGATTGGGGAAACGCTCTTTATATTATTACTAATTATACTACTGGATATGGTATTAGTACTAGGTATCATTCTAAAATAGTAACTTTTAACAGGAATCCAGCAGCCCCCTCGTATGTTGAAGAATGTGATAGTTATACTCCCTCTGATAGCTCGGCCTATACTGGTGGTTTTATAAGGGCAGATCCATATTATCAATCCCCACATTATATTCGGGAGTCTATTTCGGGTACTTTTGACACGATGTGGAGTGGTTGCAACGAACATTCAATATTATCAACATCGCCCAGAAGTCATTTTATAGATTATTATGGGTATGCTTATGTTGTCGAGGGAGCTACGGACAACAGGGTTGTTCAGATTTATGATGTTGGAGAATATCCTACGCCAGAGCTTTTGGGGACTGTCCCAACTACTAGCGTTGGTGGGGAGGTGGTAAAATATAGTGATATTGTTGTCGATAATATTGATGGCGGAACATATGCCTATATTGTCGGGTATCATTATTCGGGAGGGTTGACATATACCGATATAGTTGTATATAACGTTTACAATGCTAGCTCTCCTGTTCTAGTTGATAGTCTTAGTTTAAACCTTGGATATGGCTTTCCAAATAGAATAGCGATTTCAGATGATAATCTCTTTGTCTGCGTGACTATGTCTGATAGCACAGTAAGATTGTTTGATATATCTAATCCAGCTAGCGTATCTTATGTCACTTATACAGACGATAATCTAGATTATCCTACTGGTATAGATATTGCGGGAAATTATGTCTATGTTCGGGATGGGTCTAGTAATGCTATTGTTATATTCGAGGCTGGTAACGATATCTATTCTTCAAGTTCTAGTTCTACAGAGGTTAGAAGTTCTAGTTCTACAGAGGTTAGAAGTTCTAGTTCTACAGAGGTTAGAAGTTCTAGTTCTACAGAGGTTAGAAGCAGTTCAAGTTCGAGTTTTTCTAGCGCTAGTAGCCGAAGCACTTCATCTAGCTCTCATGATTTTTATTTTAAGGATATGGTGTTTTCATTAATCAACGAAAACCATTTTAACCTTATTCCTTTTACTTGGATTGGAGACGTTGGAGATTCAGTTGATTTGGGAGATAATTCTAAAATTCCGTTTATAGTTCAGGCAAGTAATTCAGCTTATGTGGATTATCAGGCGGTTATCAGTCGAGATGATGAATACCTCAAAGCTACACCTACCACCTTGGCCCCAGCGGTATATGTTCCGCAAAGCTTTAATGCGGAATTTCAACATGAAAATTGTTGTTATATTGACATTGTTGCTAAAGATAAAAGCGGTATTAGTGAAATAAGAACACATGTTGAACCTAATAAGTACCAGTTTGAAAAAGTCAATGCAGTATTTTTTATCCCTAAGTTTTCTTGGGATAACACTATCCCCACAAATACCTCTACTACGACCACAGAGTCTTCTATTATTACCACAGCTAATTCGTCAACTATTGAGTTTGAAAACGCCGTGTGGGTTGGAACGTCGGATGGGGTATTAAAAGAATTACAATATAAAAAGAACCCTTCTGATTCTATAGTATCGTTATACTCTAACACTAATGGAATCACAATTTCGTCATACGTAAATAAAATTTTATTTTCCTCTGATAGTAACGATCTGTATATTTCTACCAATGATTTTATTTATATCTACGGATCAGCAATTTATCTGGAGGGGGAAGAAAATTATCATAAAAAAACAATATATGACAATCCTGCTAGTTCGGCAATATTATATTCTAACAACGTTTGGTCAGTGCAACCATATGGCGGAAAGGTTATAGAACAGAATCCTACGAGTTTAGTAGCTATTAAAGAATATGAAAATATGGATGCTCCGTTTAAGGTGGTAAAATCAGAATTTCATAATACATATTTTATTGCTGGTTCGCATATCCTTTGGGTAGTCGAGGGTAATTCTTCAATGCCAGTTTATGAAATTAATGATTATCAGATAGTCGATTTCGATGTAATGGAAAGTGGGCAGATTTGTATTCTATTTCATGGATTAGATACTGATATTATACGGGTAATAGATAATAATCTTAAGAATATTCTTTTAGACCAAAGAATTACCAATGAAACTCTGAGATTTTGTAAGGCATGTAAACAAGGTAAATTCTATATTCTCTCAGAATTAGATATAGTAGATTTTTCGTATCCTTCGGCGCATTATGTTTTTGATATAAACAGTAAAGTGTTGCTTAGGGCAGAGCAACTGGCCCAGATAGCAACAACAACATCTACTACTACGTCACCTGTTATATTAAAAGCGGTAAAGGTGCAAAATCCGAATGGAGGAGAGGTTATACAAAAAGGTACTTATTATGAAATCCAGTGGGCAACTTCCAAATCCATAAGCGATTTCGTAAAAATAGAGATATATAAAGGAGGAAATTTCTATTCTTCAATCACAGAGAAAACGGCTAATAGTGGAATATATAGGTGGGCGGTATCAACTAAGTATGAAGATGCAGAGACCTATACTATTAGAATAACTTGGATTTCTGCAAGTTCAGATCCGAATAACTATGCTGATAGCGATAATTATTTTACGCTTACTTCGGAGCTAGTTACTACTACGACAACTACATCTTTGTTTGTCAACGCCCAACATGCCGTAGGAATAGATTATGATATTGAAAACGACATGGTCGTTTTTGTTTTGAAGAGTGGGTTATTTGGAATGTATCATTTGCCTTCAAATAACATTTTTGGACTAGTAAATGGGAATATATCCAATGTTACATGTATGGCCTTTAGGGATACTACGATATCCTATTTAGATAGACAAACAAAGATAAGAGTTTTTGTAGGGTCAGAAATGGGATTAAGTGATAAGTGGGACAGCGGAGAGATAGAAACCCAATTAACATCAATTTATTACGGCGGCGGAAATAACTTGGAGCCCGGAAAGAAATACTATGTTAACATACAAACATATTCTGAAAAATTTGGATGGAGTGAAGTGCAAGTTAAAGAATTCGTAATGATAAGATAAAAATAAGGAGATGGGTTATGCCTACATTAACAGTTCGTGAGTACCACCCAGAAAGTGGCGCTCTATTAGGAAACGTATCGACGCTCAATTTCGGAAGAATAACGGCAGGTACAAAAAGCAGAGTAAAAGTTATAGATATTGCGTTTAGTGATATTACGGTTGTAGAAAATATAAAGGTAGGGCTCGTATCTAGTGGCGGATTGGCAGTAAATACTAATCCCTCTGATATTGCGCCAGATGGAAGTTCTGCATCCGGTCATTTTGGGATAGAAAGCAGTAGCACATTTGATAGCGTTAAGGCTTCTTCTCCCCTAACAAGACATTTTGCGGGTATTAATGCAACTGTTACTGCCGCAGATAGCAATAATGTTTTGGTGGGGAATAGGAGTGATGCTATTTCTGACTATATCTATCTAGATGTTGAAATAAGCAACGCAGATGTAAAAGCTGGCAATGGATCGTTTAAAGTCTTTTTTGATTATAGCTAAGGGATTATTATGTTATTTACTATTTCAGGCTATGGTGGCTCCGATGATGGAATTACTATTGAAGTAAATGGTACACAAATTGGCTTTATGAGTGAATCTGGCGGCATTACGCCATTTGGTCCGTATACGGCGAATATTAATATCGGAGATATTTTAGACATTTATAACTATGACAGCAATACTCCTCCCGGCACTTGTTGGGCTCCCGGATTTCAGCATTTTGATATTTCTTATAATAGTGGCACATGGGCCATTGATTGGAGTAGTGATTATTCTTATTGTCTATCTATAGAACAGTGTATGTCTGTGGGATGGAGCCCTTCTCAATATCCAGCGCTCTTATTGAGATATAGGCTTGATGCCACAGGTCCCGTCCGAATAGACAGTGAAAGATTTGATTGTCTAACGGGGAACTCATCTAGCTCCCAAAGTATATCTGAAAGTTCCTTTAGTAGTTCTAGTAGTAGCTCTACAGAGGAGGAAGTTTCCTCTGGTTCTTCTAGCTCTACGGAATTTTTGGCTAACATGAAGGGGGTTACTTATTATTCTGATTTTATAGATATGAATTCAATTAATAATCCAACGATTGGGGGTTCAGCAAAAATGCAATTTTATGGATTTTGGGATAAAGAATGGGGATTTAATACCCTATCATTTGATAATTTCGGGCATGGATTGAAAAAAACGAGAAATAATCAAGGCGTAATCTTTTGTGAAGATGCTTCTAAATTGTTCGCCACTAATAATGGATATGTTGGTATGATATTATCTTTCCCCAAAGATATAGTAAATGGAATCTATAAACCATTATTGGAAAACACATCAGATTATGATGAACATATTTTGTGGGGAATAAATATTGGACAATACGAACATGCAGAGCCATCTTTATATGCGGCACTAACGCCTAGTGGCATTGAATTTACTCTTTGGAATTCAGATACTCAATGGACGATAAGAGATGCCGTTAGTAATATTAGTGCGGGTACCGATGTATTCTTAGAGTTTGCATGGGGGGAAGGGCATAACGAGGTTACACTAGACCCTATAAATCTCATGATTATAAGAGTCAATGACGAAAATATAGTAGTTTCCAATCCGCCAACAGTATTTAATAATTTAACTACTTCTAAATTTTATGCCTTAGACACTCCATATTTAACCAGTGACTTAGAATGCACTATTAAAAAAATGGTGATTTATGACAAAATACCTGAAACAATATTGCCATTATTTTCAACTAGTAGTTCGAGTAGTTCATAATGATTAAAATACACAAAATATTGAAAGATGATTTATCAATAGATAAAAGCTTAAATATTGAGGCGATTGGGATGCCTTCAAATGTTAGTGGTATGACTATTTCACACTATGCTTGTTCAATGAAAAGGACAGAGGCAAGCATCCCATTTATTATTGAGGGGGTAGAAGAATTCGTGCCCTATGTTGAGAATGTAGATTTCTGTATGGTTATAAGAAAGCAGGTCAATTTGGACGCAATAGGCTCGAATGAGAAAACAATAGAGGAGGTAAGAGAAGATATTGGGAAATATGACTATAAGAAAGCAGTACCGCCTGTTTCGCCAGATTTACCTCCGGGATTTGTAGAATTTTATAACGGGAATTCATAAATGTATATAACAGAATATTATCATCCGAACAAAGGGTTGACGGTTATTTCTCCGGTTGGGACACAGCAATATACAGAGAAACTAAACTCTTTTTCACAAGTTTATAGTGCTATATTAAATTCAGAGTACAACGATAAGTATTCTATCGATTCTTGTTGGGAAAGTGGAAATATTTATTACGCCAATTATGATAGCGGATATGTCAAGAAAATACAATTCGATGGTACCGAAATAGCTAGTTTAAAACTAGTTAATCCCGTATGCGTTTCTGTTATTCAAAACGGGTTAGTGATGGCTAGATCGATACCAGTTACTCCGCAAGAAGATGGTGGCTGTTGGATAGCCGATAAGGGAACGGCGAGAATTATTAAAACAGATAGGAATCTTAATATTCTCTACATATATAGTGGGGTCAGCAATCCAAAATGTATTGCTGTAGACGTAGATGGAGGTTGTATTGTCGCTGATGATGGTTCTGAAAAAGTCATTAAACTATCTCCAACAGCCCAAAAATTAGCAATATTGAATTATGATTATTTTTCACCGCCAATAACTGCATCAAACGAATTCGTAAAGGAAATTAAACCGTTTAAGTTTGTAGATCTGCCTGCAGAATCCAGCTCAAGTTCAAGAAGCAGTTCTGGAAGTACCAGTAGTTCTAGTAGTTCGAGCTCCATAAATGACATAGAAAGATTTTGGATACTGGCAAATGCAAAAGTTTATTTAGTTAGCTATCTTGGTGGTATTTTATATCAATCTGAATATATAGACCCTTTGGTTGGTTTGCCTGTGCCTGTTTATCCTGACAAGGTATACAACGTTGGGTCAATAGATGTTGATTTATATGAAAGGTATTTATATGTTGGGATCGGGAACGACAAAAATACTTGGATTAGAAAATATGCTGGCACGACAGAAATATTGAAGAAACAACTTGATATTCAATACCCATATGTGCTTAAGGTTGTTCAAGGATATGGGTCTACTTGTTTATATGTATTGTCGGACGAATATAAGATTGATGAAATGGTGTCTTCTAGCAGCTCAAGCTCCAGCAGCATTAGTAGTTCGAGTTCCAGTTCATCAACGTGGATAAAAACATCAAGTAGTTCATCAAGTAGCTCAATGGCGAATTTGAAGAAAGGGCCATACCTTATATATCCCGATACCAATACAGAAATGACAGTTCTTTGGCAGACTTTTTATACACATACATGTTTTATAGAATGGGGAACAGATGTTACTTATAGCGATGGAAGTGATACGACTACTGAATATGGAACGGACCATCAACACCAATATAATATTACTGGTTTAACTCCCGGAACAAAATATTATTATCGTGTTAATGGGCATACTGGTTCATTTAAATCAGCTCCTGATGAGGCTGCTTCCTCTGTGAAATTCTTAGTTTATGGAGATACTAGAACAAACCCAGATAAACAAGATATGATTTTAGAACAGGCCTTGTTAGTTGTTGACGGAGATCAAGATTATCAAACTATTATAACTCATGCTGGTGATTGGGCAAATACTAATACCGAATCTGCATGGCAAAATGAATTTTTCCCTAGAAATTGGAGCAATATAATGGAGTTCCAATCTAGGGTTCCAATTATGGGATGCATGGGCAATCATGAGGGTGCTGGGACAATGTTTACGAAATATCTTCCTTATCCTGAATTTGAAACTGGAGAACGATATTACGCATTTGAATATGGACCAGTTAAGTTTGTAGTCATAGATCAATATGACACTTATACGGTTGGTTCACCTCAATATGTTTGGTTAGTGAATGAGTTAAGTAGCAATACGAAAGAGTGGCTGATGATAGTTTTACACTCTCCTGCCTATTGCGATGATGGTTCTCATGGTGCTGATTTAACCGCAAGGACTATCCTTCAGCCACTTTGTATACAATATGGAGTAGATATGGTGCTTTGTGGCCATAATCATTTTTATGCTCATTGTGTATCAGATGAGGTAGAATGGTTGACGGTAGGTGCGGGTGGAGCTCCATTGCAAAATATTGCTGGAACTGGGACTGGTCTGGTTTATTCCGAAAAGCAATATTGTTTCGCAAAGGTAGAAATCACTCCTGCCCAGTTAACGTTTACGGCAATTGATGGGACGGATGGAAGTACGATGGAGACATTTATTATTCTTAACGAGCATAACTGGTCGAGTTCAAGTTCAAGTAGTTTTTAAAGGAATTTAATTATGTCAATTACGGCAACAGGTGGGATAATAACTACAAGTGGAGGTTATAAATTTCATAAGTTCGCTAATGTTGCTTCTGAGACTTTTGAAGTTACGGCGGGAAGTGGAAACGTTGAAGTTTTAGTTGTGGCGGGTGGAGGTACTGGCGGTGGAATGGCTGGAAGTAATTTGTGGTATGGAGGCGGCGGAGGAGGGGCGGGAGGATTAGTATATAAGGCCGCTCATGCCGTTACGGTCGGTAGTTATTCAGTTACAGTAGGGGCAGGAGGTACTTGGAATGATGCTGCGATTCACGGCGGCAACGGAGCAAATAGTGTGTTTGACACCATTACTGCTTTGGGTGGTGGCTACGGGGGAAATAATAGTAATTATGATGCAAGCGGTTCCGATCTGGTAGAAGCCATAGGCCAAGATGGGGGTAGTGGAGGCGCACCGGGAGCCAACGGGACTACTTATTTTGGTGACGGCATACAAGGAGATAGCGGTGGCGGAACTGGATACGGGAATAATGGTGGACAGTCTCCTTATGATGGTACTTGTTTTGATCAAGGTGGAGGAGGAGGAGCTGGTGAAGCCGGACATAACGGAGTATCGTCATGCCAATGCGGTGCTGGTGGAGATGGGTTGGAGTTCTCTCAGTTCAGTAGCGTTGGTGGGTCTCCGGCTGGTTGGTTCGCAGGCGGGGGGGGAGGAGCCTCTCACGCAACTGGTTCCACATTAGGACTTGGAGGAAGTGGCGGTGGAGGGGACGGAGTAGCGTATGACCCAGCTACTCCCGGAGTAGATGGTGCAGCAAACACTGGGGGCGGGGGCGGAGGAGGTAATAACAAGGGCGGTGCTGGTGGTTCTGGTATAGTAATCTTAAGATATTTAGATGAAGTAGAAAGTACTTCTAGTAGTTCTGAATCTTCTAGTAGTTCTGAATCTTCTAGCAGTTCAAGTTCATCTAAGAGTATCTCTAGCGGTTCTGAGTCTTCAAGCTCTTCTGAGTCTTCTAGCTCTGAGTCTTCTAGCTCTGAGTCTTTTAGTGGTTCATCAGAATCCTCTAGTAGTTCTGAATCCTCAAGTTCATCTGAGTCTTCTAGTAGTTCATCTGAATCCTCAAGTTCATCTGAGTCTTCTAGTAGTTCATCTGAATCCTCAAGTTCATCTGAGTCTTCTAGTAGTTCATCTGAATCCTCTAGTAGTTCAGAATCTTCTAGTAGTTCTGAATCCTCTAGCAGTTCATCTAAATCTTCTAGTAGTTCTGAATCCTCTAGTAGTTCATCTGAATCTTCTAGTAGCTCTGAATCCTCTAGTAGCTCTGAATCCTCTAGTAGCTCTGAGAGTAGCTCAAATAGCTCTAGCTCAAATAGCTCTAGCTCTTCAAGTTCATCCTCAAGCTCTTCTAGTGGAGACATAATTAAGCTTTATAATGGAGATATTTTTAATTACGCTCAAGCATATACCTATCTTCAATTTAAGTACATGGACGGGAATTTAACGTTCGCCACTATGATTTTGGGAACGGCGTCATTTTTGGTAGGTAATTTGGGAGGGAAATTGGTATGGGACTATAATGGTGAACAATACGTTTTTGAAGACATTGATGACTCTATTAGTAGAACAATAGGCACACGAACCTATACTATAAAGTTTTTGGGATATGGAAGCCTATGGTTTGAGATTGAAGCTGTGGAAAATAGGAATAAATCAATCCCATTTATCTTTGAGGCAGAAGAAAACGATTCGATATGGACGATGGTAGTAAACGGGGAAAATGTTTATGCTGGTACCGGGCATGATGGAATAATCTTAAAGAGTGAAGACAGAATATTCTGGAGCGAGATATATAGGGTTGATGATGTGAACGTTAAGTCTTTATATGCCGTTAATAATAAACTATTTATAGGCTCCTCACCTAATGGCAAAATTTATATCATGGATTTAAATACTGAAGAAACTACCCTGTCTCAAGAGTTGGGAGGAACTATTTGTGGTTTTATATATTATAAAAACGAATTGTATGTAGCTGGTGGCAACCCAACAAGCATATATAAATATAATTCTTATAAAAACAGATGGGATCTATTTTACACTCCGTATTCAAACGCAGTGACAAAAATGCTAATATTCAATGATCTGTTATATGTGTTTTTCGACGACAAGAATTTTATTTATTTTGACGGTTCTTCATGGAAACTGCAATCTTTGTTAATAGATAATATCGCCACAGTAAGAAGCGTAGGTAATGAACCATATTCAGAAGCGATGGGCGGTTTTATCACACGAGCAAATGTGAAGAGTGCCTCCTTTGTGGATAATCTAACACCAGAAGATGTTTATGATATTTTCCCGATGCATTATTCTAAGGGGATTCAAGCTGTGGATCAAGATGGAGCATTTTCATTTGTTCTTGGATCGTCTAAATATGGAAAAATATACACTTGTTTTGTAGGGGTAGACCAAGGGAATTTTATATATCCTATCTTCCAAACAGAATCTGGCAATACAGTTTATTCATTATTGAATCTTGACGTAGGAGTCAACCTTGCAGCAATAGATAATAAACTTTATTTAATTCATTGTGGAACGCTTCCTACTACAAGTACAACCTCGACACTTCCAGTTGAAGAATTTGAGGACGTTACAACGACTACTACTAGTACAATTATACCAGTAGTACAAGTGACCAGCCCTATAGGAGGGGAGACATTTATTGTCGGTGATACTGTTGACATAGCGTGGACATCTACCAAGGGGGTTAATGATGCAGTAAAAATAGAGCTATATAGAGGTGCAACTTTAAATACAACAATCAATGCAAAAACAGCAAATAATGGTTTATATCAATGGCAGGTTCCTACTGGAACTTTGGAAAGTAACAATTATAATATTGTAGTGACATGGTTGACGGCTCAGGTTGTTTCAAGTAAAGAAAACTTTTCTGCCAGTAAACCATTCTCAATCTATCTTGCATCGCCTATAACAACTACTACTACGAGTACTTTGATTGTGCCGACTGGGATACCAGATGTTTCTAATTCTAGGGGAATACCTATTTTAGAACTGCCAGCCGATGAGCATATTACGTTTATGATGAAAGATATCGCTAAAGGAGGCGTATTATTCTCTACTTCGAAAGGTAGAATATTGGGATGCAATGAAGTGGTAATAAATGCTTATTTAACGGGCGATAGAAATATATATGCAGAAGTTAGAGATGGTTTCGGAAACACCTCGGATACAAAGTGGACATCTTTCTTTTATGCCCTGTATAATAAGATAGCGGAAATTAACGCAGATAAGGAAATTGTAAAGTGGAAATATCAAGTCCAACCTACTGCTATTTTGACGGAAAGGGTTAGTGGAGAATTTCTCAGCCCCGTTCTATACGTTAAAGATGATTTAGATTTTTGGAAGCAATTAATATGGAAAGAGACTAAACATCCTAACACCGAAATAATTATTTGTGTAAGAGCTGCAAACACTGAATCGGAATTAAAACTTCTGCCGTGGGATTATTGCTTTACTTCTAGGGATTCAGATAGGGGATATGGATCTACTGGGTATATTATAAGGGAGCTTAGTGATTATCAGATTAAAGGAAAATACTTGCAATTTAAAGTAATAATGACTAGCGACGTGGAGAACATTTCGCCCTCTGTTTTAAGTATAATGATAACTTATTCTACTAAGTTTGCGGCTTATTTTTATACCACTAAATTTGAATTGCAAAGCTCTTCGGATGTAAAGTCAGGATTGATTATGGCGAATATGACGATTCCTCAGAATACAGAAGTAAAGTTTGGTTTCTCGGATAAAAACTCAAGTAATTGGGAAGATTATACCGTGATACCTATAGATAAGCTGTTTACGCTAGAAAGTCTAAGTAATTTAAAGTTGGGAATTAAAATGATCACATATGACGATCATGTACCGGAAATAGCAGAATTTGCATTTTTAACTGGTGCAGAAAAAGATAATGAGATAAATGGGTTATAATTATGAATTCATCAAGTTCAAGTTCGCTAAGTTCTCTGAGTTCGAGTTCTAGCTCTTCTGTCGTTTTCGATTACGCACATGATGTAGTAGTTGCTATGGCATGTAGGGAATATGGAGATGGAAGAATATTTATACATACTGACAGAATCGGGGCTTTTAAAACTGGGCACAAGGATAATTCTAATGATTTTTGGAGAAATATATTAGAATGGACAGCTAATAACAAACCTAATTCGCTTATTAAGGTTGGACTCATTATTAGTACTCAACCAAGTGACGCAGACAAGATGAATGGGTTTAAACCGATTTCTGTTCAAAAGATAAAAGTTTCTGATTTAGCTAGTACTGATTTTTCTGAGTTAGATTGTTTATATTTTGTTGGTTTGCCGAATTTAGTTGCTAATACAGTTGCATCGAAAATTAAAAATTTCGTTAGAGATGGAGGAGGACTGATTATTGAGTATCCCAATCAATCTGCACAAGCCGTTAACGTGCTAAGGGATATTGAGTTTCTTTATTGCTACTCCTCTGCTCGTTTTATTAAAACGAGCGCCTATTGGACTATTGATGGGGGAGCTCATTATGTTCATAACAACGATGCAGTCATTTCTTTTATGTCTACCATGAGAGAATCTGATTTTTCGGCCCAATGGGACATATTGATGACGAATGTACCGAATGAAGTTGCGGAAACCAATTTAATCAATGACCCTACTACAGATGGCTTTATTTATGATAAGAGATCGTCTGCTGAATTTACGGTGAGTTATCTAACTATGATGCAAAAAGGAATGGTCACAGTGGAATGGGGAAGCGATTGGACTAGCTCATCTAGTAGTTCTTCATCAGGTTCATCTAGTAGTCTATCTAGCGTTTCTTCATCAGGTTCATCTAGTAGCTCTTCTTCAAGTATGTCAAGCAGCTCGTCCTCTAATAGTTCTTCTTCTAGTTCTAATAGTTCGGATAGTAGTATAAGTAATTCAAGTGTTTCAAGTAGTTCAAGTAGTTCAAGTAGTTCAAGTAGTTCAAGTAGTTCAAGTAGTTCAAGTAGTTCAAGTAGTTCAAGTTATTAACGGGTTAATATATGGCAAAAATTATTATAAATAATACTACAGAAACAAATATACAAATGGATGGGGTTGCATCTGTTAATTTTAATTACCTTGGCGAGAAAATTTATGCTGCTAAGAAAATTGAAAGCATCATAGGGGTTTTTGTGTCTCAGCCGATATGGGGAGAAGAAACCTTGGTTAGTTGGGAAGAAGCATCGTGGGTTGTTCAGAAATTTGAAGGAATGGATGTCTATGTTTATATTAGATCCTCGTCATCGGTAGCTGACCTCTTACTTAGCAATTGGACTGGTCCCTATCTTAATTCTACTAATGATATCTCTGCTAATACCGGGCGATTCTTACAATTCATGGTTGTGTTGATTAATAATGGGATTAAAAACACTAATTATCAATATCTGACAGCATATGATTCGCCTATTTTTAGTGATATGAGCCTTACGTATCTGTCATCGTCAAATGCTGCTAAATTCTATACCAGATCATATAACCTAGGATTTGTTCCTAAACATGTATTATTAACATATAATGGGGAAGTTCCCACTAATTCTGTACTTCGTTTTGCAGTCAGTGGTTTTGATTCGATAAGTTCTTCTGATTATCAATATATAGACCCGAATAAAATTGAAGAGTTATCAGAACTTTCGATGCTCTCAAGTCAAATTAAAGTTATGATAGAAATGACAAGTGACAAGACTGTTCCGATAGTTATTAACGAATTTGCCCTAATGTTTTCTGGAGACAATCAATTGATGCTAAATGAAGAATCTAGCAGCCAAAGCTCTTCAACTAGCAGCATGGATTTTATTATTCTAGATGCTGGAGAAGAATATTACTTCCCAACAGCTAATCAAAAAGTTATGATAGAATATATCGGTGATCCCGGAGAAACGTCAACGGTAGTTTTGAATGAAACTTATGTTTATTTGGTTGGAAATATTCTAGGCTCTTTTGTATGGGATATTGGTGGACTGAATGAGCATACGTTTACATACATTGGCGAATCTATTACTCAGCTAACTGGTTCAAGATCATATACCATAATTTGGGATGGTCTTGGAAGCCTATTATTTACCTTGGAGCTTAAGGATAAATTTAGTAGTTCTTCTGAGTCCTCAAGTCAATCTGAGAGCTCTAGCAGTAGTGAGAGCAGTTCAAGTTCTTCTGAACCCTCAAGTTCATCTGAGAGTAGCTCAAGCTCTTCTGAATCTTCAAGTTCTTCTTCTACTCCGGGTGTTCCGCCGGGTTCTTCATCCAGTTCAAGCTCAAGCTCAAGTAGGATAGCATGCATTAGGATGAGCGGATTCGTGGTAGTGGGTGAAGTAGACTATACTGCATTTAACGGAGATTATATTTGGGAATCTTCATATGATGACTTTACGATTTATCGGAAAGACGCTAACACTCGAATTGTATTTGAATATGGCTATTATTCTGCAGCATATTATACTCCATCATCTTTAGCCTGTTATAATATTATTTCATATACTCCTTTAGGAAGTTATTCAGATGGAACTGGAACTGGAACTGCAGTAGAATGTTAATTAATTTGAATACTATAGCAAAAGTCGAAGGATATTAACAATTATTTAATGAATAAATATATGGTTTAACATTTTCAACAAGAGTCACACGAAATGCCACAAAGAACTTTAAATTATAAGTTAGAATATCTTAGAGCAGGTGAAAACTATAGCGCTGGTTCAGACTATAGAAGATTTGTCACGCTTGATTATAATTTAGAGTCTTATGTTGGAGTTGTTGGCGTAGGAGTAATAAGTGGTTGGGATATTGAACCAATTAGCGGATTAACTGTTCAAATACTTCCGGGAACAGGAATTATTAACGGCTATTTTGCAGAAAGCCCTTATACCGTTAAACAAAGATCAGACATGGTGGCTGGAGACAGAGAAATAGAGGTTGTTAATGAAGATGACATTCCAGAAGCTAATCTCGTAGATACAGATACTGTGAGTGGACACTATCATTTTATTACCAATTTAGATAGCAGTGATAATGGGTCTTTGGGGGATTCGATAGGAATAGGATTAAATCATACTCATACGATCTTAGCCGGGGTAGTCGGGCCTCCAAGCGCTGGCGTAGTTCATACTCATGTGTTATATAGGGGAAGGTTTGGCTATATCCAAGTAGTTAAATTATATAACTCTAGTTATAATCCAACTGGAGAAATAGAAAATGCCTATGTTAAGGTTGTGGTACCCACACAATTCACTTTAACTAATAATAGCGATATCTATGTGTATGCCACTTTGCCATCAGTAGCGTATGGCGCTAATGGATACTTTCCAAGGCTAAATTATACGTTAGATAGTTATCCTAGGCCAGTTGGTCGGCCTCCAAAAATGTCAGATTATGCTTCATATGATGAGTATAGAATTGCGAAAGAGACATATGACACCCAATTACTAGCTATTCATAATTATGAATGGTACATGCATCCGGGTAATCGTTTTACGGAGGTAACGTTTTCTATTTCCAGTATCTATAATCCTTTATCTACAAAGATTCTTTTGGGAAGAATCGTCACCAGAGGGGCAGAAGTAAGCAGAGTAGACACTTCAAGAGTTAATAGTCTAGCAAACATGCAGTCTCAAATAGAGGCGGCGGCAAATGAATTTATTAAAACGCATCAACATGGTGGGAAAAAATACTATGATCCTCCGAAAATAAGATTAGAGACAGATATAAGGGATGCTGTTTTCTACAATTATAGTCCTAGCTTAGGGAAAGTTACATATTTGGTTACAGATAAAAACCCGACCAGTATATCTCTAGGACACACACATACTTATGTGATAGATTCTAGTGGTAACGGTCAAACCATGACACAAACCGGGTCTACCGATTTACATTTTCATAAGATAGAAAACTCTATTGTTGGATCTCCTGAAGGAAACATCGTCTACGTACCTTCCCATATTCATACCCTAGAATCTGCAACGGCGCAGGCAGATACTTGGACGACAGATAGTGAGTATGTTGTTTATGTTAATGATGAGCCCTTTGCTGACGAAAGTACTACATATGTTGAAACGGACTCAACTAAAAAGCAAATAACATTTTATAAAGGAAGTAGCGTACCTTATAACAAATATAGGGGAGAAATAAGAGTGAATCTTCTTAGTCCATTTAACGAGGGAAAGACGGTAGATGTGGTATATACGCAAGAGGCAAATGCGTCAAGTGTTTACAGTTTTATGTTAAAATTTGCAAACGGTTTTGAGCAGGAATACTATGATTATTATAACTATCAGGTTTTGAGACAGGCAACGGCAGCAGAGTTTGATCCAGCAGTTCTAGCCGAACTAATAAAGGGCGGTGGTGCAGACTTAAATATTACTAATATAAATGTTATAATGCAAAATCTAATGAGACACCCGTTCTTATTCGTAACTGATAATAGTGTTTCTGGAAATACAGAACTGCAGTACCAAAGTGCGTTTGCGGAAACTGTTTTAAAAGAAGTCGGAGATACTTTCAAGTTCGCCCCAAAAGCCGCCCAATTCACTACTATTACGTTAATAGAGAGGCCCTCATTAAGTGTTGATAAGGTAAAAATAGAGATTTTAGGCAATACTGAAGTCACTGGTAAATTGCGTTCAGAAAGTATTTTGTTTATTAACGCCGAAAAAATTGCAACAGGTGAATTTTTGCCTGATAGGATTCCTTTTATCGGGCATATGGGAAGGATTAATGAAGAGCTGCTCCCTCTTCAATATTCACTTATAAGTAATGATGCAATTAGATATGAAGTCGTTCCTACAATCACATCTACGACCCTTGGGCATTATCATAAATTATTAGTTGACACAAATGTAAGCGGCGTAACGACCCAACTTCTTGTAGGCAATGATCCAGTTTATTATGAGTCTGATTCTAATGAGAATATCTATTTTATATATCACAATCATTCTGCAAATGGAGGAACGCTTGATAACGAATCTAGTTCTGGGTTACTAGAGTGGCAGAATAACACAGCCTCTGCCAATTTAGCATCTTCCGTTCATACTCATGAGGCGATATATCCTGTAGATGGGAATGATAAGGTAGTATATTCAGTTAAAGAGGATATTTCTGGAAATGTTTATATTGGAACATCTGATGGGTTTATGATGATCCCTAGCGACCCAACATATCTATTTGTCATTAATAACAACCAGTTTTATTTTTATGGTATTGATCTGTGGCAATTATTGATTAACGCCTGTTCTGAATATGAAAAAGAAACGGATAACACGATTCTTTTAACAGATGATATTAGGGTTACATTAGAAGAGCTTGAGGGCGATCTAGTTAATGATGGAGATTCTATAACAATGACTGTAGTTAATTACCCAGATAGGCCAGTAGATGGTATTACTATACAAAAAATATCTAGTTTTAAAATGCCCAATTTTAAATATACCCAAACCAAAAACATACAAGACGTTTTAACAACAGAAAAAATAGTTAGACAATATGTTGAGACCGATGCAAATACTAGTGCCTCGACTACATATGCGGTTGTGGAAAGAGACTTTAATGATGTGCCTATTTGGTCTATCGAAATTGACAATATAACAAGTGTTTCGAGTCAATATATCTCTCCAACCTTGACTTCTAATCTATTTCTTGTTGGCTCAAATATAGTGCTGAAAGGAACTGATTTGAATCATACTGCTTATCAACCTTGGAATGATATTAATATCCCATTTTCTGTAAATGTTGCAAGGAAAGCTATTAAAGATTATCAGAAAAACTATTGGATTTGTACTAATGCTGGAATATTAGTCTCTAGAAATTATTGCGCTGGGGAGATTTTGACATTGACTCATCTTCCAGCAGGAGAGCCGAACGTATTAGATATTATTGAGGCAGAGGCTGGAACGATATTATGCGCATCTTCTGCTGGCATATTTAAAACGACAAATGGTGGAAAAACTTGGATGGAACTATTTCAGGCAACGAGTGGATTTAAGCAGCTGGCAAGAGATAGAACGCTGGATAAATCTACTGTTATACAGGGGCACTATCACATGTTTGATGTTGACATGGACGGTAATGGATTTTTGAGTGAATCCATAGGGCATGGAGAAATTCATGTGCATGATGTAGAGTCATGGGTTGTTCGTCCCAACCTTAATCATATTCATACGCTAAAAACGACCTTATATGCAGTAGACAATGATAATACGATATGGATATCCAGATACAATGGTAAATCATGGAAAGAATTTGGTTATTTGCCAGATGGAGAATGCGGAGAAATTTTTGCAGCTTTTGGAAATGTATTCGTTAGTCAGTCAGATGGACTATATAAAACATCAAACGGCAGAACTTGGAACAAAATTTTTGCAGAAAAAGCGTATAGCTATGATTGGACATATGATCAAGCTGGATTTTTAGTTGGATGTAATAACGCTATTTATGATACTATGGATGGATCTAATTTTGAGTTAGTATATCAATTAAATGGAAATCCATTGCCAATATTGTTGGAGAATGGAGTTAGAAAAGATTTTGGATATGCATATAGTAATGATGCTCAGACTTTTCACTTTAAAGATCTCGTTGTTACTCAAAGCGTCTTAACAGCGCTGGTTGATTTTGAAAAATGGTATGCTGTTAATGGGAGTTGGAGTAATGATAATCTATATGACATTTACATAAATTTTAAGAGGATATATTCAACGAAATATGACGTAGATATAAGAAGTGCTACTGGATATAATTTTACGGTGGTGCCGACAGATGCCCTGTTAGATTTTAGCGCCATTACCACTATGACTTTGCCAGCCAATGTTTCCGATTCATATATAACAGTCGATGTTTCCAGCAATTTCGTAAACGGAGATCAAATAGTTATTTCTACTAATAGCGCATCAATACATACAACAATATCTTCTGTAGGCGGAAATGCTTTAAATCTAACTACTAATTTAATGCAGGAGATACCCCTTCCAGCTACCGTTAGCAGAGTTTCACCAATAAATGGCGACACTAATATGTCTATCAATATTTATAATAGTTTACTTACGAATATTGGCAGCTTAACCCACGATGAAGTTGAAGATGGTTTGTCTAATTATAGCGACGGGAAGCCATATAAATTTAACGACACATACCTAAGCAATGTTTTGCAATTAACTCAGGCCTTAAGGTACATCTATCCAGATATCAACTCGGAATTGATTAACGATTTGTTCTACGATTTTAGATATTCATGGAGTTCGACCGATCCTCTTTATCCAAGTATTTATGATTATATAGATGTAGTGACGAGTGAGTCAAACAGCCAGAAATTTTACGATAGCTTTTTTGTCGGCAATGAGGCTAAGTCTATTAATAAGATATTGATGGGATTTGGCAATTTCCAGAACCGTGTGTTTGTGGCTACAGACATTGGCGTTTTTTGGGCCAAGGTATCCACAAATTTTGAAGGGAACTGGTTCTATATAAATGATATGCCATTTACAGTTTATGATTTGATCATTTTCGGCGGAGAAAGATTATTGGCTGCAACAGTTAATGGAATATACTATACTACCGATATGAAAACTTGGACCTTGGAAACTACTCCTGCTGTGTCATATCCAGCATATAGTTTGGGGTTGAGATGGATTAATGAGTCAGTAATTACTGTGCCTGCTCATACTGCTGAATTTTCTTTAGATAGGGTTAATAATCTAGGCACAATAACTGCGGCATCTGGAACGCCGTATTCATCTTTTCAAGTTAATCAGGGAATTAAAGTATCTAACGCTGCTGAAAAAAATGGAAGTTATGTTATTAGAACAATTGGCAATAGTGGAGACGGATATGGATCTGAGATTACTGTCTCCCCAGCATTTTCTGGAGACACAGCTGTAAAGACGAATGTAAGAATCATTATGGGATCGTGGTGGGAACAGTGGAATGGGGACGAAAATACATCTAATGTCAACATAACGAACACCTTGTTAGTTGGTGGGAAAACCCAGATCTCTTATAACGACGGAGGAGATGTCTGGTCATGGTATGGTGCAGATCTTGGAGATACATCTAATTTTATTTCTAGAAAATTTCTTCCTCTACATAATGGTAGGGTATTATTAGCTGCGACAGGTACGAATACCGATAACCTCGTGAATTATTTACTAAAGAGTGATGATATTGGGCAGAATTGGGATATTTTTAAATCGTTTGAAACAATTGCTGGCACGATTACATCTTCTGAGCTGACTGATTTCAATAATACAATTTTAACCGTTCAATATAATTACCCTAAGGATTCAGTTTTTGCTGATAACATTCTGGATCAACAGAATATTTCCATTTTTGAGACTAATACTTCGAGTGTGGCTTTTAAGGGTGAAATTATAGGGAATATAACTACGGGATCTTTAACTAAAATTGTTGTATATGGCAACATGGCTGAAGCAGCGATCTCAGATGAAACTAGGTCTTATTCTTTTGAAATAGCTCCTATGCTTATTAACACGATGGTTGAAACATCCGATCAATCAGTCTTTTTCGGGACAGACAGAGGAACCTATTATGATGTAAATACTGTGGTAGCTAGTAATTATCCTAGTGGCAAAGTAATTGGAGTTAATATCGACGCAACGGTCACAAAAATAGATATCTCCGGTATAATAACAAACGTGAGCAAAAATTCGTCTAACGGAAATACGATATTATCTGTTATTGTTGACACTGTTGTAAGAAATAAAGATTTAGACGGAAAGTTTCTTTATATAACTGATGCAGAAGTAATATCTCCATATACGATAATATCTAATGACTCTCTTTCTCCCGGAGAAGAGAACACTATCGAAATAACTGCGCCGTATATGAGTAATGTTTCTGTCGGCAAGAAAATTAGAATATTAGGAAATGCCTCAAGGATATTTGTGAATTATAATCTGCCAGTTTTAGCAAATCAACTCAACGGTGGTTTTTTAATGATAACCTCTGAAAGTGAAAATAAATATAAAACTTATAAGATCAGTAGCAATACTCAGACCTATATTGATTTAGCCGAAGCCATTATTCCTACTTCTACACTAATAAATACCAAATCAACTGAAGTTACAACGACTACGACGAGTACTTCTACGCTAATTGGTGGGCTATCTCCTCTTAGAATAGGGCAAACTGTTAAATTGTTTGATTCAACGGGGCAGGTAAATTTATGGGTAAGCCTAGATAGAGAGGTTAAGGAAAATGTATTGGCTGATTTGAGTTTAACTCTTACAGAGAGTGATGAAACATTTCCAATCTATTCTAACGAAAAAAATAGTATTACACTGACCGATGCCAATTCAGCTTCCTTTGCTATCGGCTCCCCATTTGTGATTGAGGGAGCTGTCTTCGAAAGGTTGGGCGGATTTGGCCACAAAGTCACATCTCAAGATTCTGGCCATTATCACGATGTAGAAACAGTTAATGCCGTTACGAGTGGAGTTATTGATTCTTTTGCATATAGGGATTCATCATATGTGGTTATTAATGTTGCAGACACGCAAAATTTTAACATACCAATGGTTCAGCTTAGAGGTGATTTTTTCCATGATGCTAAAATTGTATTTACAACACCTGAAAGTATAAATATGAGATATGAATCAGAAGTCGTTAGTCATAATTCTACTAGCATTTCAGTAAGAATCAAGCAAGGATCTTATTGGAATTTTACAGCGCATGATCCTGCATTGATATCTGAGGGGTGGAATTGGGAAATAGATGCGACCGATTATGGCTATACTAACGGTATTACATACAATGATTTCAATATCATTAATACAGCTATTACTAATGCACTCAATAGGGCTGGAGATACAGTTAAAGTTGAAAATTCTACGGGGATGCTGGTTGGAGATAAATTAAAAATACAAGATGACACGCTTTCTTTCGAGATTAATTATGTTAAGCAAATAGTTGACTCAACAACCATAAAGATCACTACTCCTGCATCTCGTACTTACTTTAAAGATCAGAACCCCCAAATAAAGGTTTTGAGGGATACTTTTACGAATACACATATACATCAGATCAGAAATAATGAGACAGAAGTTATTTCTGTTTCTGATTATTTGGAAAAAGGATATCCTACTCAACATTCTCATATGGTATTGCCCCTAATAACAGATACGTCTGTTTTATTGAATCAGGGAAGTCGGGTTATTGCGATGGGTTCGAGTAGCAAAATCTATGATACTTATGACAATGGAACAACATGGAGGGAAGTGGTTGATTTGAATAATTTCCTTGAAGGAACAGAAGAAATAAATGGTGTTTCTGCGGGAATTTTGAATAATAATAAGATGATTGTTGGGGCAACAAATGGTAATTTATTTGTAGAAGCCGAAAATCAGAATGAAGTAATTAAATTAGACAGTCCTTAAATTAGGAAAAAAGTTATGCTATCTTCTAGCAGTTCTAGTAGCTCTGATAGTTCTAGTAGCTCAATGTGTTGCAGTGCCTTATATTGCGATAGCAGCTATTGTTCTTATTTCTCATCTTGGATCGTAAATGGGATGAATCC
>Ga0265297_10003787_pt1 | contig 26372 bp, 24 predicted proteins | sample Munlanlwell13791_FD_192502 | JGI IMG/M metagenome (GOLD analysis project Ga0265297, IMG submission 192502) | Leachate microbial communities from a municipal landfill in Southern Ontario, Canada - Leachate well 137-91 | ecosystem: Engineered > Solid waste > Landfill > Unclassified | place...
ATTGGCGTCCTATATCCAGACCCAATTTTATGTCGTGCGGGTGGCTCCAAAGAGCGCCGAAAAAGATAAAAGCGAACCCGAGCGATTTGCCCGAAGGCTTGCTTTCAATAAATTCGTCGAAACGCTGCTGTTGACCGGCGTTGACACCTATACCGGCGATGCCTTGACGGATAATCAGGGCGCTATTTTTGTAACGAGCACGGAGCAAGCGGATTTATTGGCCGATCAACTTAATGCCAATCCTGCCTTGCGGAAATTGGCCCAAGAGCGCGGATATGCCGATTTCGCGGTGTCCATTCATTCGGTCGGCGTTAATCCGTCTGAACAAAAACGACGTCTGAAAAATTATAAGGACGGAAAATTTCTTTTTGTCGTCGGCGACGACAAGTTCAAGGAAGGCTTCGACCACAAGCCTTTAAAAACGATCATTGATATGCCTCACGGGTCGTTGGTCGATAAAGCCCAGATTTTAGGACGCGGCACGCGCCAATGGTACAACCCCGCAAAAAACCGGCTCGAGGGCATGGTCTTTGCCGATACCATCATTTATATCGGCAGCGACGATCCCAAAGCCGACCGGTTGGCACGGGAATCCGCCATCGCCAACGCCGTTCTGGCCAGCGACGTGCTTGACGGCAATGTCTTGGTTATGGGGCCGGGCGCACCGACGCCGACTATATCAAAGCCGCAAAAAACATCGTTAAAAATTGATTGGGTCGATGGCATCACCGTTGAAATTTTATCAACGCTGCAAGATACAAAATTATTATTGTCCGAACGGGAAAAGTTCCGGTGCGCGACGCCGACAATTGAGAATTGGCCGGAGTCGCCGGAATTCAAAAAACTGAAGGCTCTCCGTATAAACAAGGGCGGTATCGGCGCCAGACTTCTCTACCGCTTTTACCAATCAAGCGAGGAAGCCGAGGATATTTTTCAATCCGACAGTACCATCAAAAGAATCCTTTTGGGCTGGGCGACAAAAGTCTCGGTTAGAGAGTACGAAGCCTTGTTGCATCTGCTTGAACAGTTGCCGGATATCATCACAAACTGGCCGCAATCGCCGGAATATAAAGCTTTGATCGATTTTCGCCGCAGCAAGGGCGATGTGGGGTCTTACACTCTCTTTAAGGAGGCTCAACAAGACAAGGAAGCCAAACGTGTTTTTACGAGTCCAGGCCTGATCGATAACATCCTCTTTGGCAGAGACGATACCGCTACCGCGTCTGAATTGGGAATTTTGACGCGGCTGATCGAACAGCAACAGGATGCCATTGTAAACTGGCCTCAATCGAAGGAATTCAAAATAATAACGGATCTCCGTTCGCGTAAGGGCAATATCGGCAGCAGACTTCTTTATCAATTTGCCAAATCCAGAAAAGAAAACGGGGACATTTTCAAGTCCGAAAATGTCATTGAAAGAATTCTTTTGGGCACCGCCGTAAAGACTACGGTTAAAGAGTACGAGGCCGTTCTGCATCTGTTAGACCAATGGCCGGACGTTATCGTAAACTGGCCTCAATCGGCCGAATATAATAAATTGAGGGATCTTCGCGAACATAAAGGCAATGTGGGGTCTTACGTTCTCTTTAAACGGGCCCAACAAGACATAGAAGCTGAAGGTATTTTTACCAATCAAATAAAAATAGATAATATCCTTAATGGCAAGACGGATACCGTTATCGCGTCCGAATTGGGGATATTGACCCGATTGATCGAACAGCAACAGGATGCCATCGCAAACTGGCCACAATCGAAGGAATTCGAAGCTTTGAGAAGTTTGCGTTCGCGCAAGGGGGATATTGGTTGTCTCTCTCTCTTTCATTCCGCGCAACAGGATGAGGGCGCTAGAGATGTTTTTCCTTCCTCCGGGGTTGTCCATAATATCCTTTTGGGCAAAGCCAAGACGGTCACGAACTCTCAATTTGAGACATTGACGAGATTGCTTGAGCAACAACCCGACGCTATCGCAAACTGGCCGCAATCGAAGGAATTTGAAACTCTGAAGGCCTTACGACTGCGCAAGGGCAATGTTGGGGGGCAACCTCTGTTTCAGCTGGCTCTACTGGACGATAAAACTAAAGATGTTTTTACTTTTCATTGGGACATCGCCCGAATTCTCTCGTGTAAAGCCAAAACAGTTTCAAGGCTTCAATTTGAGACTTTGGTTGAACTGCTAAAACAGATGCCTGACAAGAAGCTTAAGTCTGCTGTGAATGCCTGCGCCGACGAAATTCTGAAAGAAGAGACTCATCCCGATCTCCCCGGCGCCAGCCTGCAGAAAAAAGGCTCGGTTATAGGGAAGACCCTTTGAACCAATCCATCAATTATTGGCGGCGGAAGGGGTGAGCCGGATAGATGCCCAAGATTTTTACTTCGTGCGCGAAGAAGGCGAGTTCTTCAAGCGCAAGGCGGAGCGATCTGTCTTTCGGATGGCCTTCGACATCGAGATAAAACTGCGCTGCCGTAAAATTGCCTTCCGCCAGATAGCTTTCGAGCTTTGTGATGTTGCAACCGTTCGTCGCAAAGCCGCCGAGCGCCTTATAGAGCGCCGCCGGAACGCTGCGCACCGTAAACACAAGCGTCGTGATGCAATCGCTGCCGGGCTTGGCTTCTCTGGCCTGACGCGAGAGGATCAGAAAACGCGTCGTGTTGCCTGCGCCGTCCGCGATGCCTGTCGCGAGGCTTTTCAGCCCATAAATTTTTCCCGCCAGTCCGGAGGCTATCGCGGCAACCGTTTTATCGCCGCGCTTGCCGATGTCGGCGGCGGCGCCTGCCGTGTCGTCGTGAATGACGGGCTTGATGCCGTGTTTTTTCAGCCATTTGCGGCATTGCGCCAGCGCCTGAACATGGCTTTCGACGCGCTTGATGTCCTTGAGCGTAGCGCCTTTGACTCCCAGAAGATGATGTTCAATCGGCTGATAGTGTTCGCCGATAATGTGCAGCTTGCCTTCGGGCAGCAGATGATGCACGTCCGCGACGCGGCCCGCGACGGAATTTTCGACGGGGATCATCGCAAGATCGGCTTTGCCGGAGGCGACAGCCTGAAAAGCGTCGTCAAAATCGGGACAGGGAACCGTTTCGCATTTCGGATAAACAACCCTGCATGCCATGTCCGAATTCGCCCCGAACGCGCCCTGAAACGCTATTTTCATTTTTCTTCCCCTTAACGACCTGCGAACGATCCGCAAGGCTCGGGATTGTTATGCAAAGAACGCTCGCAATCAACCGCTTTTTCTTTGCTCTATTAAATACGGTTAAACTCTTATTAAAGCTTACGTGATAGGTGTTTTTTCGTCTTTTTAACCTGCCTTGAGGTCTTTCATGCCGCAAGAGATCGTCAAAAAATGCCGCGCCGGTTTCACCATGACCGAGATGAGCATCGTTCTCGCCCTCATCGGCGTGGTTCTCAGCACCGTCTGGGCCGTCGCCGCCAAGGTCAGCGAACAGCAAAAAAGCAACGACGCTTATAACCAGCTTGGGATCATCGTCGAGAATATCCTGACCCTTAAACATTCTCAGGGAAAATCGTTTTCGAGCACATCGTGGAACGTCATTACCGACGACATGATCAAAGCTGACGCCATCCCTCAGACCTTTCTTTCCAAAACGACGTCCACCAAGGCGAATAGCCCCTGGAAACCCGATGGGTTTATCGTTTCCGAAAAATACGACGGCGCCGCGCAGAAGGGCGCTTTTCGCATCGTTTTCGAAGACCCTACGCCTGCGGGATGCGTGGCTTTGATTTTGCGCGCAACCTCGTGCGAGGCCGGACAAATGGCCTGCCCTTATAAAGTCCATACGAAAAACGGTTCTCAATCGAAAGATCCGGACGCTACAAAAGGCTGGGCGACCATGACGACCAAGCAGGCAGCCGATCTTTGCGACGAAAATACGGAATCGTCGTCGTCGGTAGGATTTGATTATTATTTATAAGTTATCTGGCGGGCAAGCGGAGCGCTGAAAGAAATTTCGGCAAGGCTTTCTCCCACAATAACTCGTTTTCAACGTATTCTTTCGCGCCGATGCCGAATTTGCGGCGAAGAGGCCCGTCGTCGAGCAATTGAAGAAGCTTGACCGTGACTTCGGTCTGGTTTTCACCGTCGCACAAAAGACCCGTTCTTCCGTCTATCACGGCGTCCTGCGCTCCGCCTTCCCTGCCCCCCAGCGACGGCACGCCGAACCATGCGGCTTCGATGTAGCTGATGCCGAAGCCTTCGACCGACGTTCCGACACGCCGCACCGGCATCGCGTAGATATCGCTGGCCACGAACATCGCGCCTTTTTTGTCGTTATCGAGCGAGCCCAGGAAAGCGACGTGCTCGGATACGCCTTTTTCTTCCGCCAGCGCGTGAAGGCGTTTCAGGTCGTCGCCTTCGCCGCCCACAAGAAACAAAGCCGAAGGATAGCGCGCGATAATTTCCGGCATGGCCGCGATGACGCGGTCTATGCCTTTGCGGGGCTCGAGCCGCGCAAGGACGGAAAGCACGGGGGCGCGGCCTCCGACCAGAGAGCGGATTTCCTGCTGCGCGTCGCGCGTCGGACTGGGCAGAGGATTGATGGGCGGGTGGACAACCTTGAGCCGCAAATCGTCGGGACGCGGCAAATACGCGCGGACGATGTCCGCCGTATAATGCGAGTTCGCAAGAATAGCCGTAGCGCGGGACAAAGCGGCTTCAATGCGCTGTTTTTTGCGCTTGGATGGAAAAAGGGGGTATTCCGCGCCGTGCGCCAGGACGACGACGGGCGGCGTATATTTTTCCGACAAAGACTCGATGCTTTTCCACGAGTCGCAAAAGACGCCCTCGATCATTCTCGACGTAAAAAGGCGCGCCGTGGCTTTCCGTTTCTTCCATCGTCTGTAGGGCCGCCAGCCGCCGAACCTTTTAATGATAAAGGAAGCTTCGGGCTTGTATTTCTTGTCTTTGCCGTCCGCGAAAACGATGACCTCGTTCTCGGCCTTCGCCAGTTCAGCGGCAAGCGACGTCATATAGGTTTCCATGCCGCCTTTGTCGGGAGCGAATGTTTGCGTCGCGATGAGTATCATGGGGCGTTCTGATGTACGTGATCACGGAAAATCAAGAAAAGCGCAATTAACAACCCAAGAGCGTTAGATTTTAATTTAACAAGCTTGAGGCGAAAATTGTGATTTTTTTGATTTTTGTGCAGAGCGTACTGCGACGTACGTGAGCAACAAAAATCAAAAAAAGCGCAACTTGCAGACCAAGTTGTTAAATTAAACCTCTTATTCTTCGTCTTCTCGTTTAGGCTGGCATATCGGCCGGTCAGTTCCGGCGCGGATGAAGTCTATGATGCGTTCGACTTGCGCCTGATTTTTGTACTGCGTCGCCGTTTCTTCGAGCCTTTCGGCAAGCGTGCCTTCGGGGGCAAACAGCATGCGGTACGAACTGCGCAAGGCGCGGATGTCTTCGCGGTTAAAACCGCGCCTCTCAAGACCTATCAGGTTAAGCCCCGACAGATGCGCGCGTTCGCCCTTCACGAGGCCAAAGGGAATGACGTCTTTTTCGACGCCCGACATGCCGCCGATGATCGCGTAAGCGCCAATGCGGACAAATTGGTGCACGGCCGACAGACCGCCGATAAGAGCGAAGTCGCCCACGGTGACGTGGCCGCCCAGCGTCGCGCAATTCGAAAAGATGACGTTGTTGCCGACTTTGCAGTCGTGCGCGATGTGCACGTTGACCATATAAAGGCCGTTGTCGCCGACGCGCGTGACCATGCCGCCGCCTTCGGTGCCGGGATGCATCGTTACATATTCGCGAATCCGATTGGATTTGCCGATTTCGAGCGCCGACGGCTCGCCTTTATATTTCAGGTCTTGCGGGGGCATGCCCAAAACCGCAAACGGATAGACGATTGTGTCTTCGCCAATCGTTGTCCGCCCGTCCACGACGACATGCGAGATAAGGCGGACGCGATCCTTGAGTACGACCGCCGCCCCGACCGTGCAGAAGGGGCCTATAAAGACGCCGTCGCCGATTTGCGCTGCCGGGTCAACAAGAGCTGTAGGGTGAATGGTTGCGGCCATGGGGCGTACTATTCGCTTTTCGCTTCGTCGCGCGGCACAAGCATGGCCGTGTACACCGCTTCGGCGCAAAGCTTGTCGCCGACAAAAGCGTCGCCCTTGAATTTCCAGACGTTGCCGCGCGTGCGTTCTTTCTTCACCTTGATGTGCAGCGTGTCGCCCGGAAACACGGGGTTCCGGAACCGCGCGTTTTCAATCGTCATGAAATAGACGATATGCGTATCGCAGGTGACGCCTTCCATTGACGCCACGACAAGCGTGGCCGCCGTTTGCGCCATCGCTTCAATGATGAAGACGCCCGGCATGATGGGGTGGCCGGGGAAGTGACCCTGAAAATAAGGTTCGTTGGACGTGACGTTCTTGATGCCCGTGCAGCTTTCGCCGGCAACGATGTCAATAACGCGATCAATAAGAAGCATCGGGAAACGGTGCGGGATGCGCGCCATGATGCCGCCGATGTCGAGTGAGGTTGGTACTTTGAATGCTGTCATTTATTGGCTCCATTGAAGCCCACGTTTGTAGCGCGTTTGGATGTCTTGGGGCAAGAGGGGCACGAAAGGCTCGGTTTATCGGGTTTTTTAGGGGTTTTTGGGTTATTCCTCCTCTACTGGCTTCCACCCCTTATCAACGAGGCATTTATGCCGAACGTGCCAGCGGGCGTTTTCGTTATCGTCCACGGGGACGTATTTGGGGTCCATGTATTGCCCGCCCGTCGTCGAGCATTTAAGCGTAGCGCCCGAACCGCTGCATCGGGTCGCAAGCGGCGCCACGCGTCCTTCCTGCACCTGCACCTGACGCAGAGAAACGGGATAACGCTCAAGCGCGCGATTTTCGCAGGACAGTTTGGCGGTTTCGTAATCGGCCTCTGTCGCGCCCGGTTTTTGCCAACGCTCTTCGGCGCAGCCAAAAAGTACAAGCGTCGCCAAAAGGCATGTCGCGAAGGAAATTTTTTTGTCCATAGCAGGCCTCCTTCTTTTATAAGTGCCCATAAACTCTATCAAAACACAAGCCGACGAAGAGCGCAAATGGGGCGATTTTTCTTTAGTATTGCCGCCTGAATTGGTAGGGTGGCGCGGTTTTTAGGCTTTTACTTACGGTGAGTCCGGTCATGGATATTGGTACACTGCTAAACGCTCTCGTTCTTGGCATTATTGAAGGACTGACGGAATTTTTGCCCGTTTCTTCGACGGGGCATATGTTGATCGCCGATCATTTTTTCGGCATTGAAAACGCGGGCGCCGTTTTCGAAGTCGTCATTCAGTTGGGCGCTATCCTTGCCGTCGTCGTCGTCTATTTCGAGAGGCTTTGGAAAGCCGTTTACACCCTGCCCTCGCGCAAAGAATCCCGCGCGTTCGCCAAAAGCATTATCGTCGCCTTTTTGCCGTCCGCCGTTTTCGGCGCGCTGTTGTATAGATTTATCAAGGACGTTTTGTTCGCGAGCCCCCAGCTTATCGCATGGGTGTTGATTGCCGGAGGCATCGTTATTTTGATCGTCGAACGGCTGCCCAAAAAGGAAGTTCATACGGATTCGGAAAATCTGCCGGTCAAAACGGCTCTGGGCATCGGGCTTTATCAATGCATTTCGATGATCCCCGGCGTTTCGCGTTCGGGCGCTACGATCATCGGCGCGATGCTTTTGGGCGTAAGCCGCAAGGCCGCTGCCGAGTTTTCGTTCTTTCTTTCCATTCCGACCATGGTCGCCGCCGCCGGATACGATTTGTATAAAAACATCCACGTTTTGAACGGCGGGGATTTTGAAATTATCGCCGTCGGATTTGTCGTCGCGTTTTTTTCCGCCCTTCTGGTCGTCAAAACTTTTATCGGGTTTATTACGCGCTTCGGGCTTGTGCCTTTCGCGTGGTACCGCATCATCGGCGGCGCGGCCGTGCTGATGGCACTGGCGGGCGGATTATAATAACCCATTGATTATTAATATAATTTAGTTGCGTTGCTGAGAAACACAAGTTTTGCAGCTTGTGCATACCGCCCCTTATAATGGGCAGAGTGCATTCAGGAAATTTTAGAGGCGTATTATGTCTTGCAACGCCATCATTGTCGGCGGGACTTTCGATTATAACGGCGGCAAAGCCTCGAGATTGATCGCCTCGATGGCGGACGGCACCGGCTGGGAGTGCGTCAACGGCGGAAATTTATCCGCGCTGACGGAAATAGATTTCAAAAAATACGGCGCTGCCGTTTGGATGCCGAATATTGATAACGCCGAAAAGAAAATTCTTCCCGACATCAAGAAAAACAATCCCGGTCTTTTGCTGATTTCGTCAAAACGCGCCATTGAAAAACATTACACGCCTTTTGATGTCGTAAGCTGGCTTCCAAAATCAAGATCAAGCCTTGGCATTATGATTGACAAGCCAAACGGCAGGCACCGCTTTAGGCTGCTTGACCCTATTGGAAACCAATATTGCAATACGACGCATATTGAAAAACTTTCCGGCGCTCTTTTGGCGCGCGTTAATTATTTGTCCTCTTTGACACGTATCGGATCGAAATCCATCGGCGTGGAAAAAAAGGACAAATTATTGCCGCCTGCGGAATTTGTTCGGCTTGTTCGGGAATATGGCGACGAATTCTCGAAAATCATCAACGGGATTAATAGCGGAGACGATACCTCTACTGAACGCATTACAAGATGCTGCTATGGATTTCCTGCTTTTCGGGGAGATAGTTATTACCTTGTCTCTCCGCGCAGCTTGGGCGGCAGAACAATGGAGGCCAACGATTATATCGCCGTTCATACCGGTGAATTGCGTATTGATTATTACGGAGACGCAAAACCTACGGTGGACGCTCCTATTCAGGTCAGGTTGTTTAATTACTATAAATCCGTGAATTATATGATTCACGGGCATGTCTCGATTGAAGACGCGCCAACAACGCGGTCAAAAATATCGTGCGGATATATCGAGGAAGTTGACGAGATTAAGGAGCTATTTCCGTCCCGCGACGAGGCAAATTTCAGCGTTTGTTTGAAGGGGCACGGATTCCTGATTATGGCGCGAGACCTCGGTTATTTGCAGGAACAGAAAAGCAAATTAGAGGCGCGGCGTTTTCCTGAGCCTTAGGCTCATTTCTTTTCGCGCTTGTCCAGAAAGAACATGAATTTCGCCATCGGACGGCGAAAAGCCAGCGAATGCGTCAAATGCAATACAGCAAATACAATAAATATATCGGCAAAAATTTCGTGAGCTTCGCTCATGGCGCTTCTTTGCCGGTGAGGACGGGGGCCGCGCTGATACTCCTCAAACGTAAGGCCTTGCTGTACTTGTCTTTCAGGCCCAAGGCCGAAGATGCGGCCTTTGTCCATCGCGATGCCGGTGATGCAGGCTCCGACAAGCGACAGGAAAACGACAATTGTGATGACTCGTCCCGTCGCAGGATGTTTGAGAAAGGTGTTCGCTTTCATGCCCGCAAACGAGGGGATAAAACGCGACAGGCTGATGTACGGGTTGATTTTGAACGCCCAGAATGCCTGAAGAAAAAGCGCCGCCGTGACGGCGTAGCCGACAATGGCGTGAAGATGCCTTTGGTCGTCCGAAAAATAGGCGGCCAGGGCCAGTATGGCGAGGATAGCGTGGGGAATCCGCATGGAACTGCTTTTATCCATGGTATAAGTTTATACGCACCGCACAAAAATAAAAAGCGGAAATTCGGCGAAGAAAGATGTATGTTTTGGCCTCTTCACTTTCTATGGGACAATCAAGAATGGACGACAAAAAACTTTATATCAAATCGCGATACAAACTTTGGACGACCGATCAGGTGCGGTTTTGCGACCTCGACGCCTTGGGGCACGTCAACAACAACGCCATGGGCACGTATTTCGAAAATGCGAGAGCCAAGCTTTTTCACCTCGTGACGCCCGGGTGGCCGTGGGGCAAGACTGTTTTTATTCTGGCGAGAACCTGCATTTCTTTTAAGCACGAGCTTAATCTGCCAGCGCGGCTCAAGGTCGGGACATGCATTACAAAAATCGGCACGACATCCATCCATGTCGCCAACGCTCTTTATCACGCGGGAAAGCCGATTTCATACAGCGAGTCCATATCCGTCCTGATTGACCAGAAAAAGCGCACGCCTGTCAGGATTCCGGACGATTTACGCAAGGTGTTGAAGAAATACGCCGACGGCACGAACAAGGCATGAAAACAGTACCATCCTAGCATCAAGAGATTTGTTCAGGTCACGAGCGGTTGCGGGGAGCGTAGAACAGAGATGATGAACGTTTTGACAGGATATAAGCGTGCCGCAGAACGAGCGATGTCACCCGCCATGCCCGCTTTCACTGGTTATCCGGCAAGAAGGGGGCGGCTATGAGCAACGATTGGTGTTTCGGCTGCGGCAAACTTAACCCCATCGGCTTAAAACTGGCGTTCGAGGAAATAGACGGCGTTTATGTCACGCACTTTACGCCGCACGACGAACACCAGAGCTATGACGGCACTATTCACGGCGGAATCATCAGCACTCTTCTGGACGAAGCGATGGGGCGATACCTTTACGTCGCCAAGGGACGCAACGTCGCGACGGCCAAGCTGGAAGTGCGCTTTAGAAAACCCACGCCCGTCGGACAAGAATTGACCGTCAGCGGCTGGGTCGTCAGGGAACGCGGCAAGATGATCGAAATGGAGGGCAAGGTCGCCCTGCAAGACGGAACCGTCACGGCGGAAGGCCGCGCGATGATGATGGAAGTCTGAAAAAGCCCTTCTTTAGCGCTTTTTCCAGCTTCCGTCCGCCCCCTGATACAGACTGCCGGGAGCAAGACCCGCGACAATTTGCTGAAAGGCGAGCTTGGCGACGACATCCACGGATTGGCCGTTCTGTTTTGAGATGCGGGCGTATTCCTGGCTGCGTTTGGCGTTGACGTCCGCCACCAGAGCTTTGACTTCCGCCGTTTGGGAGAGCGCCACAGCGAAACCGTCCGCTTTTTCTCCGACAAGGCCGGAACTGCGCGCCTGATGAAGATCGAGAGCCAACGCAGGAGAAGCCGCCAGCATTCCCAAGAGGGCTATGAGCGTCAGAATACGTATTTTCATGAGTGACTCCCTTTAAAAGACATCGGGGTTTTTGGAGATCGCTTCCTGCACGTCTTTTTGGATTTCAACTTTGATATGTTGCTCGATATTGACGTTCAGGTTGATTTCAATGGGCTTTTCGGGCGCCTGCAACTGCACCGTCGGGGTGCAGGCAAACAACAGGGCGGTTAACGGAAGGACGATGCTAAGGTTTCGCATTTATGCCTCGCTCCATGATCTTCTTGGGATCGGTCAGCCATGATAGATTCTGTTGAACCAAATCTAGCACATCGCCTTTCAGATTGACATTCATTTTGACGGCACGGCCTTGCTGAACCTGCGGGTTTTTGCCTTCAATCGCGAGGTTAAGTTCGGATTTTCCGTCTGCCCCGCTGTCGAGTTGAAGGGAGAGACTATCGTAGTGGAAATTCTTTAGAATCTCCCGCACCAAAGCGACTTGCGCATTGTCGCCCGGGATAATGTCGGGAGACACCGTCAGAATTCCGGGCGCATCGGATTGCAGCAGTCCATTGCGAAAAACGATGCTTTTGTCAGGCGCTATCGTGACGGGCAATGAGCCGGATATTCTGCCGGTCGCCGTCGCGCGGTTGCCCGTGATCTGTCGCAACAAATCGTCGGCGAATACGCCTTCGACTTTTAGATCGGCGGCGATCGGGGCTTTTTCTTCAAACGAAATGCGGATGTTTTTCGCAGACACCTTTCCCCCGCCCCAAGGTATGGAAAAGGCCTCGACAGTCAGAAGGGATTTGTCGGGCGAGGAATAAATATAATTTACGTTAAACGTCAGTTGCGAGGCGTCGTCGGCCAAAAAAAACCCTTTTATTATCGCGCGATCAAAATAGACGGCAAAATCGCCGTTACCGTTGAAAACGGGAAGCGGCAAGGCGTCTGAAGTAATTTGAATGTTATTGATTTTCCATTGGCCTTCGATTTTTCTTTCTTTAACTTTGGGCGCGCCATTGACGGCGACGGCACCTATTGCAGCGGAAAGGTTCGCTTTTTTAAAAGCGATGTCTTTGAGCAAAAAATGCGCGGCGCCGGCATCTGTGAGCGTAAGCTGAACGTTCGAAAATCCCTGCGCTTCAAGAAGTCCTTTGAGCTTGTTTTGCAGCAAGCTCTTCCACGGCAATGCCGCTGCTATTGCCATTAATAAAACGGCTAATGTAACAAGCGCACATCCGACTTTGTGTCTTTGGATAAGTTGGGTCATGCTTCCTTAAATTCCGACGCGCGGGATGAGGCAAATAAATACGGTTTCTACGCAAGACGATAATAGAAGGTTTTGTTTTTATTGGGGCAGGTATTGATAGCCAACCTTGTTTTTTAACCCACTGAAAAAACTGGAAAAACTGTTTTTATTATTACATATGTATGCTCGACTTTATCGCATCGCGCTTACGCGTTTATTATATTATGACACAAGAGAAAGGATATGCGACATGACGCGGGAAATAAAAACGCGGATTTCCATCGTCAAAGGCGACATCACAAAGCAGAAAACGGACGCTATCGTGAATGCCGCAAATAACTCGCTTCTGGGCGGCGGCGGCGTGGACGGCGCTATTCATCGCGCTGCCGGGCCGAAGCTTCTTAAAGAATGCAAAACGCTGGGCGGGTGCAACACCGGCGACGCGAAAATCACGAAAGGCTATGACCTTCCCTGCAAATGGATCATCCACACCGTCGGCCCTATCTGGAGCGGCGGCAATAATTACGAGGAAGCCATGCTTGCCTCGTCCTATCAACGGTCTTTGGAGATTGCCGACGCGGAAGGCGCAAGAACCATTTCCTTCCCCAGCATATCAACGGGCGCGTATCGTTTTCCTTTGGAAAAAGCCGCTAAAATCGCAATAACGACAATCAAGCAATACATCGGATTGCGCGATGCTTTCGACGAAATAGTCATCGTTTGCTTCGACGACAAGACGCTGAAAGCATACAGGGACGAACATGGAGGCGGCGCACGCCGCTTGGCCTGATAATAAAGCCATAAGTTGCTTACCCTTTTCTGCTTAAGACGCACTTGTCGGGTATCGCCGCAACCACTGCTTTATCATCTGGAATATTTGTTCCTGCTTGAACGGCTTGCCGATGTGATCGTCCATGCCTGCGGCAAGGCACCGCTCTCTATCGCCCACCATGGCGTCCGCCGTCAGCGCGATTATCGGCACGTGCTTGCCGGTAGAAGATTCCGCTATTCTTATTTTTTGCGTCGATTCAAAGCCATCAACTTTCGGCATGTGGCAATCCATAAAGATGATGTCGAATTTATTTTTCATATATTTCTCATAGGCTTCTTCGCCGTCCACAGCCGTGTCAACGCTGCATCCGACCTTGTCCAATATCTTGATCATGAGCAACCGGTTGACAGCCATGTCTTCGGCGACAAGAACGTGCGTTCCCATCAGGGCTTGCATCAATTCCTGCACTTTATCGGTTGAATCTCTTCTTATCATTTGTGAAACGCTAAGGCGCGTTACCATGGGAAGGGTCAGCCCTTCCTGTTTTCCGTTCAACAGTATCTTGAGCACCGCCGCCAATTGGTAGGGATAAAAGGGTTTGACGAGAAAGCCTGAAATGCCGCTTTTGGTCATTTGATCCATGGACGTAAAGCGCCCATAGGCCGTTAACATAATAATAAGCGGCGACCGGTCGCCGCGTTTTTGGGTGATTTCTTCGCTGAGAGTCAGGCCGTCGTCTTTTCCCAAGTTATAATCGAGGATGATAAAATCATATGGATCGTTTTCTTTTTCCGCAGCTTCGATTTTCTGTCTGGCTTCTGCCGCTGTCAGAGCCACATCGGCGCGTATGTCCATGTTGTTTGAAAGACACTTCTGAACAATGAGGCAGCAGACGTCGTAATCATCCACAACGAGGGCTCTTTTGCCTTTTAACGACACATCGGGAATCTCGACAATAACGCAATTGCTTTTGCCGCGCTTGACGTGCATGTCGAAGAAAAATGTCGAGCCCTTTCCGACCTCGCTGGTCACTTGCAGATCTCCGCCCATAAGGGCGGCTAATTTTTTGGATATGGCAAGCCCAAGACCGGTTCCTCCGAAACGGCGCGTTATGGAGGCATCCGCTTGCGTAAATTTTTCGAAGATACATTTCATTTTGTCGGAAGGAATCCCGATGCCGGTATCCTGAACGCTAATGCTTAACGTAATAATGCCTTCATCGGTGTCCGATTTTCTTGTTACCTGGACGAGAACGTGCCCGGCCGACGTGAATTTTACGGCATTGCCGATCAAATTATAAAGGATCTGTTTGAAACGAACCGGGTCTCCCATAATGCAAGGAGGGACGTCGGCGGCTATGTCTACAAGAAGCTCGACGCTTTTTTCGTTGGCTTTTATGGAAAAGCCGTCCGTGACATCCGAAATGGTAGAGCAAATTTCGAAGGCGATTTCTTCGAGCTGAAGCTGTCCGTCTTCGATTTTTGTATAGTCGAGAATATCGTTGATCAGGGAAAGCAGATTTTCCCCGGACTGATAGATTATGTTTCCCCAGTAAAATTGCTCCGGCTGAAGCTTCGTATCCAGCAATAATTGCGACATGCCGATGATCGAATTCATTGGCGTGCGTATTTCATGGCTCATGGTGGAAAGAAAATCGTTCTTGGCCCTGTTGGCAGCCTCGGCCGCCGCTCGCGCGGCGTCCGCCTGTTCTTTGGCTATTGCCAGCTCAAGCACCGGCTTTTGTATGGTTCGTCCCAAATAAAAAATAAGGCCGAAAAACAGTCCTATCGGAACGAGGCTCATCCCGATCCATTGCTTTATCTGGGTTTTAAAGGCCGCGTTCAAATCATCAATATATAGACCCGTACTTATGATCCAGTTCCATGGTTTATATAAATCCGCATATGCAACCTTGGGGTATGCCGGCCCACCCGGATCTTCGGGTCTGGAGAAAGAATAGTAGACATAGCCGCCCCCATTCATGGCTGCTTTTATAATTTCTCTTATGAGGTAGACCCCGTTTGGATCTACGTCATCCCGGAATTCGCCTTCCTTAAAAGCGCCGGAGCCATGAACGACGACCCTTTGATCCGGCGTGAAGGCAAACACATAACCGCTGTCTTTATTTCTCATTTTCCGAAGAACCTCGCGCGCCTGTTCCTTTGCCCGCTCTTCGGAAATGACGCCGTCTTTAAATCTTTGATGATAATAATCGGTAATCATCATTAGCTCTTCGACCGTATGACGCACGGCCGACGCGCGCTCATCGAGCATCGCCTCTTTCATCCTGAAAAGGCTCATCCAGACGATCATGATGGCTATGGCAACGCAAAGACCGCCGAGAACGGCAAGCTTTATCATAATGTGCAGTTTTTGCAGCTGTCGCTTGTGTGTCATAACCTGTCCTTAATGAGGGACTCGAGCAAAAGACTACACTTGGATCGTTATAAAATAGCTTATCGATAACATACGGTTGAATGATGAAAGGGGCTTTTGGCGCAGTTTCTTTATAAAAGCCGGTTTTGCCTTAGGCGGCTTCAGACGGCTTTTTCAGCACCCATTTCTGCATCATTTGGAAGAGTTGGGCTTGCTTGAAGGGCTTACCGATGTAGTCGTCCATTCCTTCGGCAATACACCGTTCTTTATCGCCGACCATCGCATCTGCCGTCAACGCAACGATGGGCGTGTGGGTACCGGAGGCCGCCTCGAAATCCCTGATCTTTTTCGTCGATTCAAAGCCGTCAACTTTCGGCATGTGGCAATCCATAAAGACTATATCGAATTTTCTTTTTATGAATTTCTGAAAAGCTTCTTCGCCGTCCGATGCCGTATCAATGCTGCATCCCGCTCTGTCCATGATTTTCGACAAAAGAAGCCTGTTAACGGGCATGTCTTCGACGATAAGAACGCGCATGCCGAATAGAGCGTGCATGAGCTCGTGCGTTTTATTGATGGAGTCGTTCTTCATCATTTGGGAAACGCTAAGCCGCGTTATCATAGGCAGAGAAAGCTTTTGTTGTTGTCCGTCCTGAAGGATTTTGAGCACTGCTTCCAATTGATAGGGGTAAAACGGCTTGACCAGGAAACCGGACGCTCCTCTTCTGAACATTTCTTCCATGGACGTAAGGTGCGCGTAAGCCGTTAACATTACGACGATCGGCGATTTATCTTTCCCCTTTTGAGTGATTTCTTCGCTGAGAACCAAGCCATCGTCTTTTCCAAGATTATAATCAACAACAACGAAGTTATAAGGATCGTTTTCTAACTCTGCCCTCATGATTTTTTGTTTAGCTTCTTCTGCAGTCAACGCTATATCGCACCGTAATTTCATGTCTTTTTCCAGATATTTTCGTACGATGAAACAACAAACATCGTAATCGTCAACAATGAGGGCTCTTTTGCCTTCCAAAGATACTTTTGGAATAACCTCTATGTCATGCCCGCTCTTGCCCAACCGGACATGCATGTCGAAAGAAAAGGTAGACCCCTTTCCTTCTTCGCTTGTCACCTCCAAAGCTCCGCCCATCAGAACCGCCAATCTTTTGGATATGGCAAGCCCAAGACCTGTCCCCCCAAAACGACGCGTTATGGAAGTGTCTGCCTGAGTGAATCTTTCGAAGATATAATTTATCTTGTCGGCAGGAATGCCCATGCCTGTGTCCTGAACGCTGACCTTCAAGATAATAGCTTGATCATCGTCGCCGTTCGCCGTTTCGATTCGGACAAGAATATGTCCTTTTGACGTGAATTTTATCGCATTGCCAACCAGATTATACAGGATCTGCTTAAAGCGCGACGGATCGCCGATAATATACGGGGGGACATCTGCTTCTATATCCACAAGGAGTTCCAGTTCTTTGTCGTTAGCTTGTATCGAAAGTCCGTCCGTTACATCCGATACGGCAGAGCAGACTTCGAAGTTGATTTCTTCAAGCTGGAGTTTGCCTGCCTCAATCTTCGTAAAATCAAGAATATCGTTGATTAATGAGAGCAGGTTTTCTCCGGACTGATAGATGATGCTTCCCCACGTAAATTGTTCCGGCTGAAGCTCTGTATCAAGCAGCAGTTGCGACATGCCGATGATCGAGTTCATGGGCGTGCGTATTTCGTGGCTCATGGTGGATAGAAAATCGTTCTTGGCCCTGCTGGCGGCTTCGGCCGCTTCGCGAGCAAGCTCCAAATCCCTTTGCCAACGGGCTATGCTGAGAAGAGCGTGATACCACGCGAATAGCAGAATGACGCTAACCCCGAGAATTACATCGATATCCGTATATAAACGACGCGCCACGGAGTCGATGTGCCGAAATATTTCTTTTTCATGACGCGCGGAAATATTTTTAATGTTGTCGGCAAAGACGATCATATTCTCGGCATATTTCTTATCCTCAAGCAATGCGCTTGCCTCTGCATTCTTTTTTTGGCGGACAAGATCGAAGGCCTTTGTTTCCAGTTCTGTAAGGGCGTCTCGCGCTGAATCAATTGTTTTCAAGGCCTCTCGAAATTCTTCGCCTTTAAATGCCGCATGAACAAGCCGCTTGTTGTAATCGAGGGTGCCGACATCTATTTGGTATCTTTCCTGCCATTTGGGATCATCGGTAAAAATATACATACGAACTGAATGGGAAAGAACGCTGTTAAGATAAATCAGGCGGTTTGTTCCTTCTCTGGTCGTTATTTTTTCGGGCGCTACGTATTTCATTTGGTTGTAGAGGGAGAATCTGCTGACAACATCCCACCCGATCGTCAACAGAGTTAACGATATGGCAATGACCAACACTTTGCGCGGAAACGCGATTTCTCTTTTTTTGCCCTCCTTGGCTTGATCGGGTTTGATGGAGGAGCCTTTTGCCATAAGCTCTACCTGCCCCATTTTTCTTGTTCGGCTGCAGTTGCGAATAAGGCGATGAGGTAGAAAGCAACAACACACGACAAGCCGCCGACAACAAGGGCAGCGCGCCAAAAAGCCGTGTTTATATCGTCAATATATATGCCGGAACCAATAATCCATCCCCAGGGCATAAAGCCTTTGACGTAGCCGACTTTCGAGTAAGATTTTCCCGATATTTGACCCATGGCGGCAGTAGCTTTGCCCGCCGATTTTTCTTCTCCAGGCTTAATGTTCCATTCGTAAAAAATGAAACCTTCGCCTTTGTTTTTATATATTTTTATAAATTCCCGCCCAAGATATTGGCCTGAAGCGTCCTTAAAATTAATCAGGTTTTTGCCTTCCATTTCCGTATTGAGGGGATGCAAAAGCAATGTCGCCTTAACATCGGTAATCCAAAAATAGGACGTGTTATCGTCGTAACGAATATGCCTTAATGTCTCTATGACGTATTTCTTGGCGTCTTTTTCCGACAAAACGTTTTTTTTGGATTTATCATAATAGGAATTCAGGATGCTGAAGACCGTCTTGACTTGTTCGCTGGTTATGCGCTTGCGCTCCTCCAGCATTGAACTGCGGTAGCTGAAAAGACTGACTGCGGCCAACGAAACACCAAAGACATAAAACAGCATCGCCGACAGGAGGAATATCTTGCGGGTTTTTCCGCGCATAAGCTTGCTAAACATGCGGCTTTTCCTCCTGCTTGCGTAAAGTTACGGCAAAAGCGCCAATAAAAAGCAGGGTTACGACAAACATCGCACAAACGATGTAAAACACTTTTAGACAAGCTTTGTTGATGTCTTCGTCATAAAGCCCGACCCCTATCGTCCAGCCCCACGGTTCGATCTGTTTGACGAAGGCCATTTTTTGATAGAACACGTTGTCAGATACGGAATCCGGTTTTTGGGGCCACGTATATCTCATAAAGCCTTCGCCGTTTTTCTCGGCGATCTCGCGCATCCTCACAATGGGCTTCTGCCCGGTCGAATCGATAAATTGAGAAAAATCTTTTCCTTCCAGTTGCGGGGTCGCCCGATGCAACACAAAGATGTGTCTGGAATTCGTTATCCAGTAGTATTCGTTTTTGTCATATGAGACCTGGCGAATGTTTTGCAGCGCATATTTTTTTGCTTCTTCTTCGGACAACCCTTCTTTTTCCATTTTGTTATAATAGAAGGATGCAATTTCATGAACGCTTTCGGCCGTCTGGCGGAGGGTTTCTTTGCGTTCTTCGATAACGGAAGTTCTGTATTTTTCGATTCCTATGCCGCATGACGCAAGCATGACGATGGTTACAAAGGTTACAACGACGTATGGTTTAACGCGGGAAGCATCAACGCTCCCCCATTTGATTGGCATAACATCCTCGCATAACTTTTTGCCCCGCGACAATGTTCCATCATTAATTTATCGCACTAAAATTGAGTTAAACAGGCACACGCGTGTACGCGAGAAAACCCAATATTGATCGGCGTTTTTTACATGCCCTTCGCCTTACGCTCGTATTCGCGAAACAAAGTTTTGAGTGAATGAGGGGTGGCGGTTTTATTAGCCTGTCCGTCGAAACTTTTACGAAGGAGGATGGCGCCTGCGTCAAAACCTCGACGCCTCGCATGAAAATTTATTCTTTTCTCAACCTTTCGACCGGCTTTTACAACTCGCAGGTCATTCAACGAAGAACCGTTGAAGACGCATGAAAGGTTATTGCTTCGGCAATTAAATTTCAGGAATTATGGGGAAGAAATAATGCGCATTATTTCGTTACTGTCGTAATCATGCTTGTCTGAGCTGCGAATAACAAAATCAACATTGATCGATTTGCTTATAAGTTGTTGTTTAAACATTTTTGCAGATTCTTTCATAAAACAACACGGATCGTTATCGTTGTATATGAGGCTCAGCTTTGTTTTTGAAACGCTTATGCCCCTTATTATTCTGAACAAACTGTTTCTGTTAAAAAATGACGGGCTGATCTGCTCCGCATCGCCAAACGCTTTTGGCCGAGTCCGGAGATTGATCGGCATGACCCCGGCAACAAGCACGCAATGGTTCAATATGTTTTTAAGAAGCGAGCAGGCGTATAATCCCGTATTTGCCCCGCCGGACAGACCGACGTAATCTATTGATTTATACTTATCGCGCAGATCGAGAACAGGAATGACCGCGTTGTCTATAAAATATCGCATGTAATGCGATTCACCGGTGTTCACAAGATTAAATACTCCGTGCATATAGCTGGGATTGTTATACAGCGTTTTTGCAGAAGCAACGGCGGGACCGTCCCAACTATCAAACCCGAAATTATAATTTATGGCGTTTAGACCAACAAACGGCATGGATATTAAAAGAATGTCGTACCCTTTCGTCAAAGCATCGTTAAAAAACGTCAGGGCAAACGGCTCGGATTCGCGGGGAAGGCCGCCGTGTCCGTGGTTGTATACCAATAACTTTCCCGCTTTGGAGGAGGCCGGAGCTTCAATCAACAACGAAAACGTTTGATGCTCGGTGTTTTTGTACACTATGCGCGAACAAGTAATTTTATGCGTTTCTTTGAGGTTGTCCAAAAAGGAATTTGAATAGCTCGGGCAATACTGTGCGTTCCTTTCATAAATATAATCAATATCCGAGTATAGGTAGTTTAGCGATCCGTCTTTATCGATTGACGATAGAATTTTTACATTGTTGTTTTTAAAACCCTCTCTATTTATCAATTCGTTTCTTGACGCGTCTGCCAACGCCTTCTCTTTTGCTATTTTAGCCTCAGCCGCTTTTGCTTTTGCTTCAGCACTCGCGCAGCTATCAAACGCGACTATATTCACCGAACATGCGCGCCCTACCAACCATGCCCGTATTTTATTATTTTGAGCCGCAAAAACGCAAAGACACATCAACACAAAAAGAACGGCAAGATAGATTGCTTTTCTTTTCCGCGATGTTTTAAACACGGCGCGTTCACCAGAATTTATGTGGAAGGGGAAATATACTTATCATATTTTTCCCGATAGCAAAAGGCGCTAACAAGAATTAATTCCGGCGAATATTTTCATAACGCCGACAACCGCACATAAAAATCTTCTTAAGCAACCCGTTAGCGGCAAATAGGGCGAGGTGTTCTCACTGCTCCTGCAAGAGCAAGCAGGCTTCATGGCAATTTTTAGTCGCGCCCGCGCCTTCTAGGCTTGGCGCTTTTAAAAATTGTCGAACTCGGCGGATCGTTCACAGCACTCCATTTCACACAAACAAAAAGCCCCCCGATTGGGGGGCCTTTTTGTTTGTGGCGGGGCGGAGGTAACTGGCACGACAATTACTATCGAGTCAGCCATTGATTAGATTAGAGAAAATCGCATGTTGGTGGCATCTCCAGCGCGTCTTGCCTTGTTCCTGCCCGTAAACATTAAGGGAGGGTGAAGTCATCATCAATCTTACCTAGATGCAAAATATCTTTTTGCTCTTCTAAAGCCCTTGCGCTCGGCCTCTGCTACGGTCTGAACGTAGTATTCGCCTTTGTTTGAAATTCTTACACGATCATATTGCTGGTCAAATGGCAGATGATAGATTTTATTCCCTTGATTGATGTTGCATTTGATTAGGGGGTAATCAGTTTTTAGAGCGAGTGATCTAACCGCTATCCCAAGTCGCTGTGCGGCGAGACTTGCAACATCAGACAGTTTTGTTGTTGTGGCAAAGACTGGCTTAACTGTTCCAAATGGCAAGTTGCTTTCCATCTCATAACACAGGGTGGTGCCGAACAACTGAAAGATGTGCTTTTCTCTAATAACCTTGTCTGCCGACCAGCATTTAGCTTGAACAATATGGATGCTGCCGTCTTTTTTGCATATCAGGTCACGCCCCATATCTTCAAAGCCTTTTGTGGCGCCAAAAAAGTCTACGTTCCACCCCTCACTCTCATATTGGTAACCAACATATCTTTCATAAAATCGCCCGATCTCCCATTTGCTTTTGTCGCGTTTTAAATACCTGTCTAGCGCAAGTTGGTTTTTTTGTGCTTCGGGAAGCTTTTTGTATTCTTCATCTGTGACAAACAAAATTGTTCGGTCTGCGTTTTCATCTATTCCGTTTATGTCCCCGCCAGCTATGAGCCCGACGCGTTCATTTAAAATGATTTCTTCATATTCTTCCAAAACTGGAAAATATTCTTTGAATGAAGCAAGCTGATATTCAAGGAACTTTAGCCGCTCAATTGCATCTCGTTTTTCTTTCTTTGCTTCTTTGACAACTTCGGCAGCACTACGCGCTGGATGCTTTTTGTAAATTAGGCTCTTATACTCCGCATCATCAATCGGCCTCTCGGCTTCTGCTATAAAGTTTGCCAGCCACTTTCGTCCTTTAATGTATTCGTCTGAAAATGATTGCTTAAGGTTCTGGTAGAAGCTCATGCGGACATCAAGTTCTGCCTGAGTTTTCTGTCTGTGCTCCTCTATCTGGCGCATTAAAGGATCACGTATTGCCCTTATTTCTTGCTCACAAAGAGCTTTTGCACGCTTTTCTATGCTATCTTTGATCTTTCCGATGATTGTGCTCACAGCCCAAATGGCAATGCCTATGCCTATCAGGACAACTAAACCGGATAGATCACTTCTAGAACTCATGGGGACAACCCAAAAAAAGAACGTATCTAACCTGTTGACCTAAATACTCCGTACCGAGTCAACAGCTACCAAAACTTTTAGAGAGTTTTGGCCTATCTGGCAATCATACGGGGCGGGTTTGGAAAAATCGAGGACAACAGCTTTTTGCAGAACGTGTTGAAGCTATTGCGACTTTTCGGCGCATTCCAAATTCATATATGAGTTGTAATTGTAAAAAGCGTGGCGGATGGGGTGAGATTTCTTTGCAGCGCGGCCTCTCCCGAAGCGGCGCAGCAGCTTCGGGAGAAAAGTCGCCGCTCGCAAAGTGGCAATTTTTTAGTCGCGCCCGCGCCTTCTAGGCTTGGCGCTTTTAAAAATTGTCGAACTCGGCGGATCGTTCACAGCACTCCATTTCACACAAACAAAAAGGCCCCCGATTGGGGGGCCTTTTTGTTTGTGGCGGATGGGGTGTCCGTATAATAGTTTGTTCTCCCACAACCCTGATAATTCCAGACCGTGTTAGAAATGCCTTGTAAATAAGGCTTAAATAGCATTATTATGTCCCTCATAATTTATGGTTGTTCCGCCTTATTGGCAACAGACTTGTGGGACAACTTGTGGGACTGGAGGGCTTCCGCCATGGTCGAAATCAACAAACTTTCTCCGCTTACTGTTTCCCGTCTTAAAACCAAAGGCATGTATCACGATGGCGGCGGGCTTTATCTGCGCGTCAAGCCCAACGGCGGCAAGTTTTGGGTGTTGCGCTATACCCTGCACGGCAAAGCCCGCGAGATGGGCTTGGGCGCGTTCCCTACGGCTTCCTTGTCCAACGCCCGCACGAAAGCCACAGAATGGAAAAAGCTTCTTGCCGAGGGCAAAGACCCCATTTCCGCCCGCGCCAAGGGAAAGGCCAAAGACAAGAAAACAGAGGATAACGAGAAAACCTTCAAGGATTGTGCCGAAGCTTACATAGACGCTCACAAGTCCGGCTGGCGCAATTCCAAGCACGCCCAGCAATGGAGCAACACTTTGGAAGCTTATGTTTACCCCTTCTTTGGAAGCGTGCCTGTACAGGATATTGACGTGGCCTTGGTTATGAACGTGCTGGAACAAAAGAAAGCCGACTTTGGCAAAGGCAAGACCCTATGGACGGCAAGGGCTGAAACCGCTTCTCGCTTGCGCGGACGCATCGAATTGATTTTGGATTGGGCGGCGGCAAGGGGCTATCGCACGGGTGAGAATCCCGCAAGGTGGCGTGGACACTTGGAAAACCTTTTGCCGCATAAGGCAAAGGTTCGGCGCGTCGTTCATCAACCTGCCCTGCCCTACGAAAAGATTGGCGACTTTTCCGCCTCCTTAAAGGAACAGGACGGGATGGCGGCAAAGGTTTTGTGGTTTACCATCCTGACCGCTTGCCGCACGAGCGAGGCAATCGGCGCAACATGGCAGGAAATAGATTTAGACCGCAAGCTTTGGGTTATTCCCGAAACCCGCATCAAGGCAGGCCGCGAACAGCGCGTGCCCCTATCGGATGCGGCGATAAAGCTTTTGCGGAACATTCGGGGCAAAGAAAAGGTTAGCCCCACCGCTTGGATATTTGCCGGACGCAAACGCGGTAGGCCGCTTTCCAATATGGCAATGCTTGTCCTGTTAAAACGCATGAAGCGTTCGGATATTACCGTGCATGGATTTAGGTCGTCTTTCCGAGATTGGGCGGCAGAACAAACGAATTTTCCGCGTGAGGTTGCCGAAGCCGCGCTGGCGCATGCCGTGGACGACAAGGTGGAGGCAGCCTATCGGCGCGGCGATTTATTTGAAAAGCGGCGACAGCTTATGGACGCATGGGCAAGGTATTGCGCAATACCATCTCTACAAATTACGCACAAAGGAGTCGTTATTCCAGTTCGGCTCAAAAAGATTTAATCCAACCCAAAGCAATCGCATCGTTCTCCCAAAAGGCCAATATATCCGTCATTACTTTAAACAATGATATTGTATCTCCAGAATCTAATCTAAGCAGGGACTTGTAGAAAAAATGTTTTTCTCCATTCCCGACAGAAGGGCTCGCCCAAATTACCCCCGTGCCATCATGATAACTCTTTCCTGTAAGGCTCAAATTTGTTGCCATATTCATAAGCTCAAAAGAAGATGTTGTCGCACTAGTATGCGTTGAGAGCTCAATATCTTGTATTCCACGTTCATCGTTCATTTTGCCATGTTTTATCATGGTGGCGTTTGTAAAAGCTTCTTTTGCATAAGGACATTTATTTCTGACTGCATTTTGAAAACTTTTTAGGTCTTTATACTTATTCTTCCAATCGGAGTTGTGTTCTCGTTGTGCTGCATCCACCCAATCTATTAAATGCCACGCCGTGAGAAAGAAATTTAAGGCATAATCTTCTCTGCGCAAATTGCTTTTGGTATCGTCTCGAAAAGCTTCATATTCTCGGCGGAGCTTTTTGACAAAATCTTCTGGGGAAAAACGTCCAAAAACATACTTTCCCGCATTTGTGTGGTTTATCCATTCCATAAATGGCAATATAATCAAATTGATATCAATATGCAAAAATGGTCTTTGTATGATTAGAAGTTACAAGGTCTTATGTTAGAATTATTTTGCATGGCTAGGTCTGGCCGCTGAAAACTCTGTCCGCACAGAGCCGCCGCGTCTCATATTTCTGCGGATGCTATGCGGAGGCAAAATGACAGAGGAAAAGAATGAGGCCAAAAAATCGGCTCTAGGGATATTCGCTGAAATTCCAAAGATTGGGGTTTTGGGCGGTGATATTTTGCTTGGGTATAGCCACCGCCAAGCGTTGGAAATAGCTGCCGAGACTTTAGCAGATATTTCTCCAAAAACGAAAACGGAAATTATAAAAGCCATCTTTGAGATATTTGAGCAATGGAAAGACGAACGGGGCGTATATCCCCCAAATGAAGGGTGGCTATTTGGGCTTGCCCCTGAACGTAGCCCAAAAACACAAGAACCAGCAAAAGACTACTGCAATAGAATCCTTATGGCCGCCAAGCTATCTGGAAAGAAAGCACAAACACCAGAGCCTTGGGAATGTTGTCCGTATGTGCAAACACCCGTTGGCTTGTTTTGGCGGCTCTTGGGAGATGAATATTCTCCGCTTCTAAAATATCTTAAATATAATCCACTCCATTATGAAATAATAATAGCGCTGCTCATTTTAATATCAGATAAGCCAAAAGCAGAAAGCCAGTCTGGCGATTGCATTGATAGTGCATTAAAACTTGCCCGCTACAGACTAGAAATACAGAAAGAAGATATTAGACGCATGACTCCTGACGCAATAGCGGCCTTCAATAGAAGAAAACAAAAAAGGCTAAGAGAAAATGCACAGAAGGAAAATACAAAAAAAATTATTCTTTTAGCCTTTCAAAAACTAATATCAGAAGGTGAAAAGCCCTCACTTAAGGAGTTGAAAAGCAGAACAGGCAAGTCTGAACCAGTTGTATGCAGGTGCCTAAAAGAAGCTGGAATTGACATCAAAGGAAAGAAAAAATTTCCTAGTTCAACCACGAAAATTTCTCCGTTCAATTGAGAAAATCGCCGCTCTGGTATCGGGATTTATACTGATTAGATTCCCCTTGTTAGCAACAGAATTTCGTTGCGCACCAACAAACAAGGGGATGAACATGGACGACACTAAGGAACTAATTACAGTACCCGAATTTCTTTCGCGGTACTCAATCAGCAGGACGGCGTTATATCGTGAGGTAAACGCAAAGCGTTTGCGGCTTTTAAAGCGAGGCCGTCGCTCACTAATTGCGCGAGAAGATGCGCAAGCATGGCTCGAAAGCCTTCGCCAAAAC
>Ga0265297_10003788_pt1 | contig 26361 bp, 34 predicted proteins | sample Munlanlwell13791_FD_192502 | JGI IMG/M metagenome (GOLD analysis project Ga0265297, IMG submission 192502) | Leachate microbial communities from a municipal landfill in Southern Ontario, Canada - Leachate well 137-91 | ecosystem: Engineered > Solid waste > Landfill > Unclassified | place...
ACACTGCTCCTTTCTAAGTTACCGGAACTGCCGGTAACAGGAGCTATTGTATCTTCCGGGAAGTTATAATTTGAAGCCGTATTATGTAAACTAAATTGCTGATACTTTAAGAGGTAAAAGTCAAATTTGATAGCTAGTTTCAGCACCTGTTTTGAGGCCGGAGCGGGAATCGCACCCGCGCATAGATGTTTTGCAGACACCCGTGTTTCTACTTCACCATCCGGCCATGATATTCGTAATTTTACATTATAGAAACTCAAAAACAAACACCCCGCACTTAAACAAAACGTTTTATGTGCGGGGTCAAAATATTATTTACTTTTTACTTTTTGCTTTAACGCTTATTTTTCTTGGTCTGGATGCTTCCGTTTTCGGAATGGAAAGTTCCAAGACTCCATCCGAAACTTCAGCGCTCGCTTTATCCCATTGTCCGCCCGACAAAGCGCACGTATAGTAATAATTATATGAAGATGCTTTGAATTGACCTTTTTCCTTTTCTTCAGTTTTCTTTTCCGCTTTAATTGTCACAACACCATCTTCGATATCGACTTGAACGTCATTTGCAGGTACTCCTGCAACAACGGCATCGAGATATATATTTTTTTCATCTTCATGAATTCTTAAGCCACGGGAGGTAGCAATAGTAGGGAATTCTTCCTCCCACTCATCGAGCCAGCGTGGCCATGTAAAAATATTGCGGAAAGGATCTCTTTTAATTAAATCTACCATAAACTTGCTCACCCCCTTTCAGACTAAATTTAGTGTATAAGATACTTACTATTGGCACTCCATTATAATGAGTGCCAAGTTTATATTATCGAAGTGCTTTCAATTTGTCAAGTTGTCAAATGGTATATATTTGATGTAAACTTCAAAACCGATGGGAAAAGTTAAAAAAGCCGCTTCGATTGTATTGGGGTTGGTGCTTGTTATAATATTCGCTTATTTTATCGTCAGTAATTTTAAGCCGAAAGTTGCCGGAATTTATATTGAAACTGTACCTGCTGCAACGGTTTATATTGACGGTATAGAAGAAGGAAGAACTCCCTACGATGAGAAAACGCGTAAACCCGGCGAGGTGACTATCAAACTTATTCCTGACTCTTTTGATAAGCCGCTCGCTCCTTACGAAACTCGAATTAATTTGGTGGCGGGAGTTCAAACAGTTGTCAAAAGGGATTTTGGTGAAACCGATGAACAATCAAGTGGTGAGATAATTTCTTTTGAAGAAATTGAAAAAAACCAGACAAGTTTGGCGGTAGTGTCCGTACCGGATTCCGCCGAGCTTATTATAGATGCTAATCAACACGCTTTTACTCCGCATAGAACTACTTCATTGTCACCCGGCATTCACACACTTACAATAAAGTCTGATGGGTATCGAGAAAAAAATGTCGAAGTAAGAACTCATGAGGGTTATAAACTAACTGCAGTAATTAAATTGGCTAAGGACAATATTAACAATTTGGAAGAATCAGAGGAGGGTGAAGCGGTAGTCGATAAAAATGCGGGAGAAAATGATTTAGAAAAAGTTGTAATTCTCTCAACGCCGACAGGGTTTTTGAGAGTTAGAGAAGAACCTTCTACACTAGCTGAAGAAGTTGGAACAGTTGAACCTGGAAAGGAATATGAATTGTTGGAAAAGGATGAAAATACAGGATGGTATAAAATAAATTTTTCAGAGGAGAATTCGGGAACAGAAAAAGAAGGTTGGATTTCCAACCAATATGCAAAAGTTGTAAATTCAGTTTCGCCAACTCCGCAAACTACTCCTAAACCAACCTCATAAAATTGGATAGTTAAAGGTACTGGAAAAAACGTGGAACAATACAACAGAACATGCTCTGCATTTGTAAATTATTTATAAGAGTTTTTTCTAGTATGAAAAAATTTGTTTTGTCTTGAAGACACTAGCCGATAAATAAATTCCCTCCATAAAGTATTGCTACGACCAAAAATACCCACAAGAACACTGAAAAAACCAAAGCCCTATCTTTAAGAAGCAACCTTTCAGGTGATTCGCTTCTATTTTCAAATATTAAAGCTTCGTAGCGCATAATACCAAAAATTACCACAGGAATTGTAATCATTAAGAGTTTGCTGACGGTTGTAGCTCGAGATATCTCCGCTAAAAAAAGCCAAACGGGTAAGGTTGGCGGTGGCGATTCAAAAAAGGTAAAAAGAGCCCAGCTCATCCAGGCGGCGTTTCCAAACATTGTAACATATGAGTTTAATAACTCTCTTTTATATTTTGATAAGCTAACTCGTGTTTTTCCTTCAGGTAGGATTCCTTGTTCGGCTCTTCTTTTTCCTACAGCCAAAAAAAGGGCAATTGAAATGACACAAAGAAGAAACCACACAGAAAGGTGGGAATCTATGACAAATGCTCCCGCATATACTCTGAGGATAAAACCTGCAGCAATAATAAGGATATCAATTATGGGAATGTTTTTAAAACCGAGAGAATAAACTGCCTGTATGGATAAATATGCAACCAGAGTTAGGAGAAAAAGGGTATTTAAATTTGACGCGATGAAAAACGAAGTGATTAGATATGCCATTATCATTAATAGGGCCGAAGGAACACTGATTTTGCCAGCTGCAATTGGCCTTGTTCTTTTTATCGGGTGAAGCCTGTCTAGGTGTGCGTCGAATATGTCGTTAAAAATATAGGTCGCTGATGTTATAAAGCTGAAAGAAAAAAATGCCAAAATAACCCGAGTATACATTTCTGGGACAAGCAAACCACCAGAAAATAGAAGTGCAGCAAACATCGACATGTTTTTGATCCAATGAATGGGGCGAGAAAGTTTAACCAACTCAACAATTATTTGACCAATGCTTAACTGATTCATAAACTTTTTCTTTTTCGATAAGTTAGCCATAGAAGTATTCCGCCAATAAAAACCGAAATCCCAATAATTGTATATAACTTGTAGGAAGCATTCAAATTGAGAGCAACTATTCCGAGTGTTGCCGTAACACACCAATAAAAAGAAGCGATTTTCTGCTTACTCCAACCGGAATCGAGAAACTTGTGATGTAAGTGGCCTCTGTCACCCCAAAAAGGTGATCGTCCTGTAGCGACTCGTCTGATTATTACAAAACCAGTGTCAATTAAGGGAATTGCAAGAACTAGCATTAATGTACCCACCTTAGTTGTAGACAGTATGGAAAGAACGCCGAGCAGATATCCGGCTAAGGTGGAGCCTCCGAATCCCGGCATAATTTTTTGAGGATAGATGTGCCATGGTAAAAATCCCAAATACGACCCTATTGTTATCGCAGCCAGGATTATTACTGGCCATTGGGTTATGTCCGCACTGTATTTTAAGGAAAGTATTGCAATAGTTGCTGCCGCGACAATGACGGTTCCCGTAAGCTGACCATCTACGCCCTTTGCTCCCATATTTAAAAAATTCATTAGAGATACTATCCAAAAAAGAGCGAAGAGATCTGAAAGAAGCCATATACTTTTTTCATCACCAAAAAAATTGAATATTATCTGTGGGCGAGATAGATCTAAAATTCCATTAAATGGGTTTGTAAGAAAAGCTATGCCGATACCTGAGGCTATAGGAATTCCCGCGACGATAAACTGAATGATGAGTCTTTTTAGCGGGTGTAAGTTGTATTTATCGTCTAATATACCCATTGTAATAAGAATCAAACTACCTAAAAGAATTCCTATTAAGTGTTTATCAAGGGGTAGAAAAATCAAAGAAGAAACAACAACTCCAGAAAAAATTGCCAGACCACCACCCCTTGGGACGGGATAGGTATGAATCACTTTTGCTTGCTTGTTTTTTTTAGGGTCATCAATTATTTTTATCTTCCATGCCAATTTAATAACGAGAGGTGTTACCAAGTAAACTATAATGGCAGCTGCGGCACCTGGTAAAAATATGAGGTTAAAAATATTTGTCATTTTTTAGAAATAGCCTATTAAAAAAATTATTTTTACAACCGTAATTAGTGAAAGTAAACTCACCGTGAAAGAAGCAACGCTTAATATTTTTTTTAGAAAATCGTCGGTTAGAAGAATTGATAATGTTACGTTAAATAATGTAAATATAAAGGATACGACTCCCGGCAATAGAAGGCCGACTGGAGAAGTTAATTGTTGTTCACTTTCGGTGAACCCATAAAAAAGAGGTAATTGGGGGGGGAGTTTGCTTCGCATAGCGAGAACAATAAGTATGTTCAAGATATTTAAAGCTAAGGTGGTGTATACGAGATTTAGAAAAGAAATATTTTCTAAAACGGTTTTATTAAAGTTTGGTGCCTTTTCAATTTTAAAGCTTCTTGGTTTGCTGCTTTTCATAAAATTCCCTTCCGGTTGAATGATTTTATACTTAACTTAAACAAATTAGTAGTTTAAGTTAACCGATAAGAATTTAAAAAGTCATAAACGATCTTACTTTTGGTCCCAAGAGCTTCCAAATCTCGGCTCCATCGATTTTTTCTGTCAAGCCGTAGTTTGTCGTCAAAAAATTTTGCATTCCCTTAATTTCTGGTGAAGATGGCAGAATGACTATGAAAGAAGGCGGGTCCGACCTTAGTGTTAAAACTGTTTGGTTATCACTTGAAAAGTCTTTTATGTGGTAGTCGGCGATATACTTACCGGGCGGGAACCTTTTTGTTATTGCGTATATTGCAGAACTGTCACTTCCCCAAACAAATATTTTCTCACTTTCTTTTGTTACCGAAACAATGTATTCAGAAATTTTATAGTTCCTTTCCACATTTGAACCGAAAGTCTGAAGATACTGATCGTAAGTTTGTTTTCCTATAGCAAATTTGACGAATTTCTCAAAGTAAGGAAGCGTTTTATAGTGCCAAAAATTGTAGTACTTCGGAACGAGGAAAAAAAGAGCTAATGGTATTATAACCAAAACCTGCTCGAGGGTTTTTTGTGTAAAAAACATTGCAGAAAGTATTGAAAGGGGTGCGATTGATTGGATAAGGTAGTGTGGGTATGGACGTTCGGAAAGTGTAACGGCAAAAAGAGATAGCAACATCCAACTTGAAGCAAATAAAAACTTTTTGGATAATTTTCCCCTTTTCCAAAATAATAGTGTTAATCCTGCAAGTACGATTAAGCTACGCATTATTAACGGTGCATTTTTAACTAAGAATGGCTCTTGTATATCACTTGGTCTCCATGATGAAAGATAGCCAACATTTTGCATAAACGCCGCAACAAGGTATTCGTTAAATGAGCCTTGTGTATAAAACCAAGCGAGAGTAACAATAATCGGGGCAGAAAAACCAACCGCAAGGTAAAAAATGTTTTTTGCAATAGCCTTAATATGTTTTAGATTAACCACTTTTAATCCGGCGATCCAAACAAAGATAATTGTTGGTAGGTCAAAAGCTGCGGGTACTTTAAAAAGAGTAGATATGGAAAAAAGAAAACCTGAAGTAAATAAATTTCGAGGTGTTAATTTTTTACTCAGTAATAAATAAAAAGCAAATATAGTCGGACCTATCATGAATAATTCTGCATTAACAATATTGCCTTCTAAAAGAGGAATTGTCGTCAGAATTGAAAAAATAAAAGTACCCACAACTTGCGCCTTTGTGTTTTTGGGAAAGAGATAATCTAAGAATTTCCAGAAGATGTAAATTGTTAATATAACCCAGACGGTCAAAATTGCTTTAAACCAAAAAAGATTGCCTGCAACAGCTGCCACTATATAAAGTAGTGGTGGTTTATTATCATGAATACCTGAATAAAGAGGAATTCCTTGTCTTATCGCTTCTCCCAAGGCGAGATAGATCATCTCATCTCCGTAAGAGTAAGGTTCAAAAAAAGAGGGGATACGTAAAATCAATACTACTAGTAATAATACAAATAACCAGGTTGGAGTGTGAAGTGTTTCATTAAAAAGTTTATTTACTCTTTTCATACCAGACAAATTTAAGACTGTTAAATTCTTTTACCTCACCTTCAGTATAACCTAGCAAAGACACTTCATCAATTGAACCGCTTGTGACGACGCCGACTCTTTGGATACTTTCAGGAATTTCTCTTATAATATCGTCTTCTTCCATTAGCGCAGTTCCTACAAAGAAGGGAAGATCGCCACCTTCCGGCGAGACATAAATCGGCGCGGGGATTCCGTAATATTTTGTCTCCCAGAGATGGTGAGATGATGCATTCCAGTTTATAAGAAAATCTCCTTGCCTTAGTTCACTTTTTACGTATTCTGAATAGGCTCTGAATGGAAGTTTTTTCGGGTGGGTAAAGTAGTCATAATCAATAATTCCGAAAAAGATTGCCAAAATTGCAAGCGGAATTATTGAAATTTTGCTTCTGGATGAAACCAAAACAAGCATTGCTGCGGGGATTGTATACAGAAGATAGCGGTTATAAAAGATTGATTGGAATTTCTGCGAGATAAGCCAAGTTAAAATAATCGGGCCCAAAAAACATAATAGTAAAAATATGGTTTTTTTGATGCTCTTCCACCATTTCCTTAAGACTGTGGTTGCAATTACTAAATACAATGATATTTGATACAAAGGCAGTTCAAATAAAGGAAGAGAAAGTTCGTCGTTTTTTATTCCTTTAGCAAGATAATCACTTATAACATTGCCCAGGTCGTTCAGAGTGGGAGTTCCAAGCCAAAACCCGCCACCAACCATTTTAGTTTGGTTATATAGAGGTATCAGCCAGGGGACGTAACCCGCTCCGGTTAGCAGAAATAATTTAAACATCCTTTTCGCCCGGATTCTTTTCCCAAAGGCTAATTCATAAAGCCACCATAAGCCCTGAATTATTACGACAAAAAATGCAAAGTGGTGCGAGTAAAGAGCCCAGAGTGTAAAGAAAACGTAGCCTATTTTATCTCTGCGCCTTATTCTTTCCTCGTTATAAAAGACCTGCAGGAAATAATATGTTGACGCGGTTGCACCGAATGCCATTATTGAATACATGCGCCCTTCAAAGGCGTAGATAAAAAAGAAAGGGTTAAGTGCAGTAAATAGCGCAGCTAAAAGACCTGTCTTTTTGGACCACAAAAAAGAACCAATTCTGTATGCGAAAAATACCGTTCCCAAAAAAAAGGCTAGAGAAAGTCCGCGGATATAGACTTCGTCCGTTCCTAGCGTATTAAAAATAAGCCATTCCCAAATGTTCCACAAAGGAGGTGATGTGTCGCGGGAGATTATTTTTATAATTTCCGGCAGAGGTTTCATCGAAAGGATTGCACTAAAACCTTCATCACCCCAGATTGATTGGTTAAAGACAGTTTCCATAATTGTTTTCAGTTTAGCATTTTTTTATGAAAATTTAATCTTCGTTAGTTAAGAAATCTATAATATACTGCTATACTTGAGTTGTCGGGAGGAGGAAGGTGATGTTGGAATTTTTATTTATCAGCTTGGCGATTTAGATCGCACTTTTTATACCCGCTTTCAAATATAAGACAGATAAGTTAACCGATTTGTCATATGGTCTTACTTTCATACTTCTCGCTGCTATTTCGCTTATGCAAAATGATATAACAGATCTCAAATTAATTTTGTTCTTAATGATTTTAATTTGGGGTTTAAGACTTGGAATTTATTTATTCATACGAATCAATAAAATCAAAAAAGATGATCGCTTTGATGAAATCAGAACTAACCCCATTAGGTTTTTATCCTTCTGGGTGTTGCAAGGTATTACGGTGTTTGTGGCACTTTATCCGGCACTTTATTTTTTTCAACTTATGGCTGGTATTCCCTCTCCCGCTGTTCCTGGGGGAATTCTGATTATCGGTGATAGATTTACAATTCCCACACTTAGTCTCTTCGGCTTTTTTGTTTGGCTTATCGGCATTTCGATTGAAGCCATTGCCGACCAGCAAAAGTTTGCCTTTAAAAATAACTCCATAAATAAAGGAAAATGGGTCAATATTGGACTATGGAAATATTCACGCCATCCGAATTATTTGGGTGAGATTCTTTGTTGGGTCGGAATTTATATTTACACTTTTCCTTCATTGCCTTATATCGTTAGAATCTTAGGCTTGTTAAGCCCATTATCAATAATTACACTTTTGCTTTTTGTCAGCGGAATTCCAAAGCTTGAAGAAAAGGCGGATAAGAAATGGGGGAGTAATAAGGATTATCAGGAATACAAGAAAAAAACTGCTGTCCTAATTCCTTACATTTATTAACTTCATGGATAAGATTGTAGTAGTTAATGATAAGATGCAGAAAAATTACAGGTATCATTTGACTGAGCCTGTGGGAAAAAATTTTGACCTTGATTTTAAGCCTAAACTTACTCCAAAACAAATGCTTAAACTTGGTATATTTGGTGGGAAATATATGACGGATTGTGTGAATGAGTTTCCAAAGGATTGGTTTGAAAACGCAAAACTTTCTCCTGAGGGAAAAAATCCAAAACTAAATTATTTTGGAGTTGATGCGAGCCAACCTTTGTCAGTTTGGCAGAAAAAGGGTTGGATTAATCCGCAGGATCCGAGAGGTTGGTTTCAGTGGTATTGCAGATATTTTATGGGAAGAAGAACCCGGGATGATATGCGGCAAATAAAAAGGTGGAAACAAATGAAGCGCCACATTGCTCAAGTAAAGAATAATTGCAAACCGAGAGATTTAAATTGCCGACGCCGCCAGCGCCAGGCTTTGTTGCATTGGGCGTACGATTCAAGGAAAATATAAATATGGTTAAACTTATTAAAAAAGGAAAATATTTACTGGTCGAGACAAGAAATGATGTAAAGGTTTTGAAACTTGATAGGAAAACTTTCGTTTGGATTTTCACTAAATCAATTGGTGAAATACTTGTGACAACCCACCGACCACACAAAACCGATCAGAAATTGGCAAAAGGGGAATATAGAATTTATGATATTGAGGGAGAACCTGATTTAGTTGACCAGCTTCATCTGGAGCTTTCAATAGGAGAAGGTGACTGGCAAGGATATCTTCTTCCAACCGGATTTCCAAAGAATAAAAAAACCCGCTCCCGCATTATTCCAACAAATGAAATTATTTCAAAATGATTGAATAAGGGTATTTTGTTGTATATACTTAACGCATGGAAGAAGAAGGTGAAGTACCCCAAGGTGTTGAAGTTTTGCAGCAACCTAATTTGGAAGAAACCCTTGCTAGATTTAAAAACTCCGTTGGTATTGCTGGTGAAGAAATAACAGAAAAGAGTGGTGGGGGATTTTTTTCCAAACTAGAAGTTGAAGATATGGAAGAAAACTCACCATTTACGTTAATGCGTGAAGCCGAAGATATGATTTGCCAGCAGATTTTATCTGGAGAGTTGGCGGGAGAGGAGCTTGATAGAGTTAAACAACAATATTTAGAGGCTAAAACACTTTTTATAGATAAATCTTCGGGTGGTGATGAAAAAACGAAAGCTGCTATCGAAAAAGTCTTTGGATTGGGAATAACAAACAGTCAAGTTGCTTTATATGGAATTGAGCATGGATTGAGAATTCCAACAGAAATATTAGCAGACCATCACATTACGTGGGCTGAAAATGTGCATGCATCTTTGGGGGGTTACTCTGGATATGAAAAAGTTTGGCGGGAAAGGGCAGCAATGATTGTTGGTACGCATGCTAATGGTGATCTTGGCGATTATGATTTCGGTCGAGTGCGTGAAGTAGTTAATAGACTTGCACCAGAAAACATGAGAATTACGGAAGATGGTACGATACTTTCTACAGCTCGTGGAAAACCAGCAGAGGAAGCTCCTTTTGAATAGGTATCAACGGGATAAGGATCAAGATGCATTTTCCCTCAAATGTCTTTCTTCGAATTTTTGCGGTAGAATAAGGCAGTGAAAGTTAACTGGTAAGCAATTGTAAAGATTAAAGCTTCTTTGTTGTTTCAATGGTATGTTTTTGAGGGTGGCAAGAAACCTTATGTAAAATCATCACTTGGAATAGACTTCGGTTTTTTGAATCAGAAAATTGTTACGGACGGAATATTTATTGATGTAAATGAGTGGGCTAAGCTTGAGAAAGTATTATCATCAAGAATTGAAAAAGACCCAGACTATTATCAAAAATTCATTAATCTTTGCTACAAATGTGCAGACAGGTTAATTGGCGAGTCTGAAAAGATTGGTCGAATGCAGGGTTTGCAGAACATTAGTGATCAAGAGCTGCTAAAGTTGTATAAGGATTACCAAATCTCGGTATTGAAATCAATTCCTTTTTTGGACACAACCCTTGTATTAAATAATATTTTGACTAAAAGTCTTACTGGTCTTTTGGAATCTGAATTAGGAATCAAAGACAAGAATGAGCAGGATTTATTGCTGAGTAATTTGGTTATTCCTATAAAGAAGAGCTTTTTTGTAGAGGAAACTGAAGCGATATTAAGAATTGCTTTAAAGATGCAAAAAAAACGAAATGCAGATATTGGAAAAGACATTGATAAATATTTGGAAAAATTTGCCTGGATGTCAATGATTGCATATGTTGGAAAGCCTTATACAAAGGAAGCTGTTTTGAAAAGGGTTGAGGAAATTTTGAAAGAGGATCCGAAAGAACAAATGGCCAAGGCTAGGGAAGTTAACATAAAAACTGTCAGAAATTATGAAATAGCTTATCAAAAAATTGAGAAGTCGCAAAAATTGGTTAATTTGATTAATTACGCTCAGGAGTTTTTGTATTTACTGAATTACAGACTAGATATATTCTTTAAAGCTCACTTTTTAGTTTCGCCATTATTTAAAGAAATTGGCCGAAGAATGAATATAACGGTCGATGAAGTTGTTTATCTTACTGGTGATGAGATCGTTGAACTTATTGAGGGAAAGAAAAAGATTGATAAAAAAGAAGTTGTTCAAAGGGTTTCTGATTACGCTCTTATTAAAAAAGAAGGAAAGTTTTATATTCAGTCTGGCAAGGATGTTAAAAGAGTCGCGTATGGGAAAGTTGTTACAACTGAAGTGAAAGGTCAAGTCGCAAATAGAGGTCGTGCTACTGGTAAGATTAAATTGGTTTTTGAAACCGAAGATATTAGTAAAGTTATGCGAGGTGATATTTTGGTTTCACCCATGACTAGACCTAATATGGTTCCCGCAATGATGAAGGCAAGAGGTATTATCACAGATTTTGGAGGTATGCTTTGCCATGCCGCAATTATTTCAAGGGAATTTGATCTTCCCTGTGTTGTTGGAACCAAAAATGCGACGAAGGTTTTTAAGGATGGAGATTTGGTCGAGCTTAATGTTTATGAAGGCATTGCAAGAAAGCTAAAGTGAGACATCAGAAACTTGATGATGTGAGGAGGATAATTTAGAAAGATTATTACATTTATGATTAAATTTGTTTTGCATGGTGGAAATACTAGTGAGAATAATAGAGACAACAACAGTTTCTTCAGGGAAATGACTGTAAGCAGTAAAAAGAAACTTAAAATTCTTCTGAACTATTTTTCAAGAGATGGGTCTGAACATACCAAATTATATAAACAGGACGTTGCGAGATTTAAAAAACTCTCTTTAGTTAAAAATCTTGATTTTATGATGGCAGAGCCAGATAAATTATCGCAACAGTTAAAATTGGCTGATGTTATGTATATGAGAGGCGGATGGACAGAATGGTTGACGAAAGAACTTTCTTTGACCAAAAATTTTGAAAAACTTTTATCAAATAAAGTGATTGGCGGCTCATCAGCCGGTGTATATTGTCTATCCAAATATTATTACGGGAACGATGTCGGAAAAATTGGAGAAGGGTTGGGTATTTTGCCTATCAAGGCATATTGTCATTATGAAAAGAATGATACCGACATTGTTAAAAAGCTCGCTTCTTATTAAGAGAAGCTTCCAATTCTTGTTTTGCCGAATTTTAAGTGGGTTGTTATGTATAAATAGTTTGTTTTCGAGTTAGCTTCAGGGTACAATTTGGTTGTGGAATTCATTAGTAAGATACTTACAAAAAGTGAAGTTGCTGAACTACGTCGAATGTATGGTGATTATGTAAAGTTAACTGTTGATGTTGCCAATGAATGGATTGTTGCCGGCGGCGAGCTTCACGCCGATGGAGAAAAAGTTTTACTTGAAAAAGGAAGTAAACAAGGTGACATTTGGGGTGGTGGGATTGACTTTGTAAGTAAACAGGTTGATACGACTGCGGTTCTTAATATTCGGCCGCGTTTTGATAACGATAATTTGGAAATACTAGATCCCGTTATCCGTAACAAATTTCGTGCTATCATTAGGAAATTTTTTAGTAAATATGGTGTTAAATAAATATTCTCAATTATCTGACGGAATTGCCGACTTGTACCGTGCGTCTTTTTATTTTGCAAAGGGAACTGAAAAAACCGGAATGAACTTTCTATTAAAAGCAAAAAATAAACTAGGAAGCAAGATGCTACTGGATACGCGTCAGGTAATAGGTAACTCCTACTGGGCTGAGAAGGTTTTAGATGAATATAAAAGGTTAAAAAGGAGTTTATCTTCATAATGAAAAGACTGTATTTGGCTTCAAGTATTGATAGAACTGCAAAAAGTATTGCGCTAGATTTACAAAATGAAACAGGCAAAAAACCAAAGGATCTTAAACTTGCTTTTATCTATACCGCAGCAGAACCGGAAGGTATTGATGAGGACTGGTTAAAAAATGATAGAAGGGGTTTGGTTGAAGGCGGATTTAATGTATTTGACTACACAATTACGGATAAAAACGAAAAAGATATTAAGAAAGATCTGGGTGATGCAAATGTAATACATGTTAATGGGGGGAATACATTCTATTTATTGTTGCAAGCTAGAAAAAGCGGATTTGATAAATGGATAAAAAAGGAAGTTGAAAGCGGGAATAAGATTTACACCGGCTCGAGTGCCGGTTCACATGCTATTGCTCCGGATGTTTCAATATTAAGTAAGAATGACACCATTCTTTATGAGAAAAAATTGAAAGACTCAAAAGGTATTGGACTTATAGATTTTATGATTTTTCCTCATTGGGGGAACGAAAATCGTGAATTGTTATATCTGGAACATAGAATGAAGTTGGCCTATAACCCCGAAAACAAAATAATTCTTCTCAACGACTGGCAGTATGTAAAAGTAGTAGGCGATACATATAAAATTGTGGATGTTAGGGATTGATATATAATCGCTTCTTTGTAAAACTATCTTTTCTTAGCTAAGATTACAAAAATACCGGGAGCGTATAACAATAAGTGCGACCAAGTACCCGGTTTGGGATTATTTCTCTGGTAAAGATCAGGTGGCGACTCTTCGATGTGTTCGATAGAAAATCCACAGTCAACAAGGTTATTAAAAATGTCACTCAGATAGTGACGGTATTCAATTACCTTTTCGTTATCAGATCTTTGTTTTTCTTTAACAGCATAAGGAACGGTAATTCGGTAACCTTTGCCGTCCCATGATGTTTCTTCGATATATTGCGCTAGAGGATTTTGGGCATCCGCGACATATATCCCACCTGGTTTTAATACGCGTGCTACTTCACGATAAACCTTTTTAACGTTAGGAACATAACCCATTGAAGGTGATTGGTAAACCATGTCGAAAGTATTATTTTCAAAAACTTTAAGATCAGACATATCTCCCTGAACAGTTCTCACTTTATAACCATAATGTTTGGCTGCTTTTTTGTCATTTTCTAATTGACCTTTTGATATATCTAAAACAGAGACATGCGCATCAAGTAAACTAAAGACGGCAGATTGTTGTCCTCCACCTCCCGCCAGACACAAAACACTCTTTCCCTTGATGTTTTTAAGAATGCTTGTTGGGAAAATTGTATTTAACGGTTGTGGGACTTTTTTAATTAATCCATTTGCTACTTTTTTAACAACAACAGGATCTAGATTTAACCATGGCTGTGTAAAACCGCACTCTTCCTTAACCATTTTTTCCCACCATAGTTTATTTAATTTTAGTGCTGATAAAGGCTTCATATTTGGATTTGTTTACAATATGATTGTACTAAATTACTACTATTTAAGAAAATATTCCAATGTGAGCCGTGTCCAAGAATGAAACAACTCCCTTCAACAACTGGCAGTATGTAAAAGTAGTAGGCGATACATATAAAATTGTGGATATAAGTGATTGATTTAAATAATTGTCTTCAAGTTAACCTCAAAATGCACTAAACTAATAATAGTATTTCGAAGAATAGAAATTACCCTGTTTGACAATATGATAAATATGTCATAAACTATGAAAGTAATATACGACCCAAGGGTAGTAAAATTCCTAGACAGATTAAGCAGAAAAGATAAAAGTAAAGTCAGGGAATACATCTTATTTTTTGAAGAATACGGCTTTAATTTAGACACAAGATATTTGAAAAAGGTTTTAAAAGATGTTTGGGAGTTAAGACCTGGCAGAGTAAGATTATTTTTATATCTCAGCAAGAACCAACTTGTAGCAGTTCATGCAAATTACAAGAAATCTCGAAAGATTACCGAAAAAGATCTAAAGATAATAAAGGATAGAATAAGGCAATATATATGAAAAAGATAGATACATCTAAATTAATTTCTTCTGATGAGTTATTTGACAAATGGATGAAAGACCCCAAGTTTGTCGCGGAGTGGAAAAAAATCGAGCCCGAATATCAAATTGCGAGACAGATGATTGGGGCAAGACTGAAAAAGAAAATGAGTCAGGAAGAGTTGGCAAAAAAAGTTGGAACAGGACAAGCTGTAATTTCCCGGCTTGAAGGAATGAATGCAAGCCCCTCACTATCTTTGCTTAAAAGAGTAGCCGCTGCACTGGATACAAAAATTACAATAACAATTCAATAACTTTCTACAATTCTCGGGCGTTCAATGTAGTGAATATGATTGCTATTCATTTCCTCATCCATTTCATCATAAGTAGCAAAGACTTTTTTGTGTTTCCTAAATTCCTTTTCATCCATCCATATATTTTTTCCTTCGGGAACTTCTTTTTTTAATTCTCCTTTTACATTGGTAACTTTATAGACCCAAAAATATTTATCTTCCAAGAGCCTTCCGTCTTTGTGAAAATGATGATAATGAACAATTGCTTTAAGTTTAAAGCTCCCCGTTAAACCTGTTTCTTCCAAGAACTCTCTTTTTGCAGCAATTAATGGAGTTTCTCCCCAGCGGATTTTTCCGCTATGGGAACCGTACCATCCATAAAAAGGCTCTTTGAGTCTTTGATGAATTAGGTATTCTTTAACGCCGTTGTTGTAACGAATCGCATGAAGTGCGACCGCCAATTTTGCCTGTCTTTCAATTTTTAAAGCATCCGTATCCATTCTGTTGGCAAATTCTTTTCCTTCGTCTGTAAGACTGTAAAGTCCATTTTGTTTTATTATCAGACCTTCCTGCAAATGATGGTTTAAGTGAAAACTAAAATGATCGTTTGTAATGTCAACCTTTTTAAGATCACGGAAACGTGCACTTGGCTTGAAAAGAAGTTCTCTTAGAATTGAAATTTGAAATTCGTGAATTTTAATATCCATTAAATTACGCAATTATCGGATAACTTTATAGATATGTCTAATGAAGCCGACTTAACTAAAATAACCCCAAGCTTTTAATTTTTACAATATAATTGTTGGGAATATTTTTGGGGTATTCGGCGAGGGGTTTTATGAAAGCTTCTTTAAAACTCTTTTTACTAACTTTACCTTTTTGATTTTTTTGGAAACTTTGCCAGATTTTGTATTTTTTATCTGACAAATGCATTGAACCGGTGCAGTTTTTACTTTCACAGTAACAAGTGTGTGTGCAATTTTTACAATTCAATTTTGGCGGAAGGAGATAATGAATAGTTAATTCTTCTTTCCTTTCAATGTCTTTTAGTGCAAAGACTAGGGTGCGGTCTTTATATTTATGAATAAAACAATTTGGAGAGCAGGAGTGGTTGATCAAATGAACACCCGGTTTTTTCAGATCAGGATAAATACCGTATTCATCAGAATAGCTCATTAAATATAAATTCTTCTTTTCTTTTTCAAGATCAACGTCTTTAATGTGTATTAATTTACCGATATAATCTCCAACTATTGTTCCTTTTAAAATTGTTTTTTTTGCAAACACACCCTTTCCTTTTTTCTCGGTTTTTCTTATTTCCCAATAACTTTTGTCTATTAAAAACATAAGTAAATTTAACACATATTTTCAAGAGAATGTTTTCGAAATGATTAACTTGTTGTAAACTTTTGATAATTCTAGAAAGGGGGTGAGAAATATGAAGGATTTTATGAATTTTGTCAGAGAACAGGGGGTTGTGGGCTTGGCTGTCGGATTTATTCTTGGCGGTGCAGTTTCAAAAGTAGTTTCGTCTTTAGTCCAGGATATAATAAACCCCATTTTGGGTATTGTTCTCGGAGCCGCCGGTAACCTTGGCGAAGCTTCAATTAAAATCGGAAAAGCAGAAATTATGTGGGGAAGCTTTGTGAATGTAGTAATTGATTTTATGGTTATTGCGCTTGTTGTTTACTATGGAGTAAAAAAGTTGAAGTTAGATCAACTTGACGCTGTAAAGAAATAATTAAATTTACCTCTTTTTCCTTTTCAGCCAATGATTTTTGAAAAAGGGAAAGGTGAGGGTTGAAAGTAAAAATCCAACTGAAGGGACTATGGCATTAAGCCAAGGATTTGCAACTTTTATTGCGTTTAGGTAAAAACCAATTGAGAGATAAGTAAAAATAATTAAGAGAATCCTTCTTGTGTAACTTGTTCCCCAGTATTTATCCGTTTCAACTTTCTTATTTCTTGCCTCAATTTCTTCAATTCTTTTTTCTAATTTTTGCAACCTGTCCATAGAGGCATTTTAACATTAAATCTTCATGACAGAAATGTTTTTATGAAAAAGCTATTAATTTATTGATACAATACTTTCATGGATTTAATAATTCGGGAATATCAGGAAGGCGATAGAGAGCTTCTACAATCATTAGTCGAAAAATTGATGGATTTTGTGGTCGATATTGACCCGGTCAGGCGTATCCGCAGGATGAAAAAATTTGGCGAGGTTAATACTTTAAAGCTATTGAAGAAGATAAATGAAAATGTGGGGAAAATTTATTTTGCGAAATTAGATGGTAAAGTTATCGGTTACGTTGCGGGATTTTGCCCTAAGCAATCAAAAGAAAATCTTTTGGAAGTCATCCCTACAAAGTTAGGAGTGATAGATGACCTATATATTGATGAAAGGTTTAGAGGAAAAGGTGTTGGCAAAATTTTGATGGAAAAAATGGAAAAGTATTTTAAAAGTATGGATTGTGACAGTATTTGGATAGAGGTGTTTGCTCCAAACAAGAAAGCACACGATTATTATAAGAAATTAGGATTTGTTGATAGAGAGATCGGAATGTTAAAAAGGTTGGTATAGGTTTTTATTATACTTTCCTCAAAGTTTTTAAAACTCCGAGAAATTGGTATAATCGCCCAGCAGAGTTAAAAATGACACGAGAAATATTAACAGTTCAATTGGGTGAAGCATTTGGCTTAACAGAGAGTGAGGATGACGATTTATCTTTTGAAATTGGTAAAGAAGATCTTGGGGGACCATTGTTAGTGCGTGCTGGGGTTGTTGATATAAACTGTGTTTTTAACAAACTAACGCCCGAATTAATCGATCGATTAGGTAAGTATCCGGAAATAGACGGAGAATTGTGGCCAATTATTTTTCAGTTAAAGCAAGGTGCTTTAACTTTATTAGGAAAAGAAGGTTATTTTTACGGTGGAAGAGATAATGTTGAACACTGGCTTTATCCTGTGACTGAAGACGGGATGATTTCTGAAATTGCAAAAACAGCGACATTTCAAAGACTATTTGGTGTTTTCCAGCTTGGACCAAGCCGCCATTATCCAATTCACAATTTCCATACGAGAGCACAGCACTCGATATATTTTGCTGTTGATTCGGTAAGAACTTTGCAGACATTAGATGATTGGGACTCGGGAAGGTTGTTAGAAGTATTGAAAAATGATTTGGAAGCAGTAGGTTTGGCAGAAGGTTTGGATGATGAACAAATATTAGCAGTTTCTGCAGATCTCCTTGTGACATCAGCCATGATACACGATCTAGCGACTCCTGCTGGAGGGGACACAATAAAATATCTTCTTGATTTAGATGAAGAAAAAAGTCTGGACGATTTATTGAAAGACGATAGTAAAATTTTAGAAGTACTTAGGAAAAGAGGAATGGGCAGAAGACACCTTGATTTCTCTATAAAGTGTATTCAGGGAAAATCAAATTCTTTAATAGGACAAATTATTCACCCACCTGATGGTGATTATATGGACGGGGACAGGCGGGGATATACAAAGACGGATGAGCGGGCAATTAGGGTTTTGGACCCTGCGGTTCCAACCAAACTTCTTCCTGAATATTTGGGTGAAACTGATAGTAAAAGTTTAAATAAAGGTTTGGATGAAATTAAGGAAGCTCTTCGAGCCGGCTTTGCTGCAATTACTGGTAAAGTTCATGATGAATTTCTGCCGGTAAGTTTACTTGATCCTTCTGAAGATTATGTTCTGAATGCTGGTGGAAAACTTGTTTGTACTAGGCCTGACAAGCTTGCATGGTTGTCTGCTTATCGTGCTTGGATGATTGCACTGCATTATGCCGGTCCACAGATGCTTGGTATTGAGTATGAGTTACAAGAGAAGTTGGATGAATTAATTAAGCAGGGTAAAACAGGAGATATTTTTGAGACAGATAATCTTATGCGGATGACAGATGCGGAATTGTATGCAGGTTTAAGCGGAATTGAAGATGAAGAACTACGGGGAATTTTAGATAGAAAAGATTCTTTCGCGGGAACGACTCTTTTTGAGGGAGAAGTGGAAGATGGACCTGTGACAAAAAAATGTTTCGCAAAATTTCCAATAAAGATTAAGCCGGGTTTGGATAGTCTAGTTTTAGATGGGGGAGAGGAAATAACTTTAGGCAAATGGCTTGAGGTCAATGATCGTTTGGTTGTAACAAGACAATTAAAAGAAGTTATAGAGCAGTATCAAGGCAAATGGTTAGTTGTGAACAAGAAGAAGCCTCAAGCTGATATACTTTATGTATGAATAAAGGTTTGATTGAAAAGGTTAAAAAGTGGGTGGAGGAGAATTATGAAAATGCGGATCATTTATTAAGAACTGGATATTGGGTGAAGAAACTGGATGCAAAAGCAAGTGACGCATTATATATTGCAGCAATCACGCATGATATTGAAAGAGCATTTAAAAAGAATAGGAAACCGCCGGTTACGGAATTTGCAGATACCGATTGGAGCAATCAGGAATATGATAAATGGCACTCTGAACGGTCTGCCGAGTTTGTCTCGCAATTCTTGAAAAAAGAGGGCGCTGGTAAGGATTTAATTGATAAAACTGCAAAGTTAGTTAGTCATCATGAACATGGGGGCTGGAGAGAAGCGGATATTTTAAGAGATGCAGATTCTTTGAGTTTTCTGGAAGTTAATGTTGACATGTTTATTTCCTGGATCCCCGAAAGACTATCAAAAGAAAATGTTAAAGAAAAATTCGACTATATGTATAAAAGAATTGGGACAGAAAAAGCTAAAGAATTTGCAAAACCTCTGTATGAAAGAGCTGTAAATAAATTAAACGAAGTTTAATGGCTGTTAGAAAAACAATTCAAATTGGCGATCCAAGATTGAAAGCCGAGAACGAAAAGATAACGGATTTTAATAACCCAATAGTTAAAAAGGTTATAAAAGATTTGCAGGACAAGATGCATAAAAATGATCTTGTAGGATTGGCTGCCCCCCAGATAGGCTATAACTTCCAAATATTTATTACCCAACCACGAAAAACCTCGGCGAGAAAACTTCCAAAGGGAGACAAGCTTCGAGTTTATATTAATCCAAGAATTGTTAAATTATCAAAAAAAGAAAATGTTATTTATGAGGGCTGCGGGAGTGTTTTGAATGGTAATTTATTTGGACCTGTTAAACGGCCAAAAGAAATTATTATTGAAGCGCATGATGAAACGGGAAGTAAATTTCGGGTTAGTTGTGATGGAATCTTAGCCAGAGTAATTCAACACGAATACGATCACATGTTCGGTATAGAATTTACCGAAAAAATATATGACTACAAAAAATTAATGGCAAAAGAGTTTTATGTCAAATATATCAGAAACTCCAATGAGCAGTTAGAAGCCTCAGACATTACAGTACTTGAGTATAAAAAGTTTTAATTTAATAAAAAGTTACTTTAACAAAACCACTCTCGTTTCGTCCATAGACTTTCTGATGTATCATTGGGTAATGAGAAAAAGAAACCTGATTATTTTGGCTTTAGTATTCTTGTCATTTCTTTTGGCATTTTATATTTACCCGCGAATGCCGGATACAATTGCAACTCATTGGGGCATTTATGGTGAGCCGGATGGTTATTCACCAAAACTGGTTGGACTTTTTTTGATGCCTTTGCTTTCTGTTTTCATGTTTATACTTTTTTTAGTAATTCCGAAAATTGATCCATTGAAAAAAAATGTAACTGCGTTCCGAAAACACTTTGACAGATTTATTGTCGTGATTTTCGGATTTTTATTTTATTTATACCTTTTGACTTTGTTTTGGAATCTCGGCTATAAGTTTAATATGATTCAGTTTTTGGTCCCGGCTTTCGGTCTGCTTTTTTATATGACGTCAGATTTGCTGGGAAAAGCCAAAAGGAACTGGTTTATTGGTATCAGGACTCCCTGGACACTAACGAGCGATATTGTTTGGGAAAAAACTCACAAACTCGGAATGAAACTTTTTAGATTAGCAGGAGTAATTTCTTTTGCGGGAGTAATTTTCCCAAATTATGCAGTGTACTTTATTCTTGCGCCTATTTTGTTTTTTACTGCTTATCTTTTTGCGTATTCATATTACGAATACCGAAAAATATAGTTTGATATAATTTCCCTATGAGAGACAAGGTTCAGTGGGAGAAAAAATAAGTGATATATAAAAATAAAATATTTTCCGAGAAAGATGTCAAGGGGAGAGATTTCAAAAAAAACATCTTCGTCAGTTGTAAGTTTCTAAACTTAAATTTCAGATTTACTTCGTTTAAAAACTGCGATTTTAAACTTTGCGATTTTTCCGGTAGCGTTTTTGATGCTACTGATTTTCGCGGGTGTGGTTTTCCTGAAACAAAATTAAGTAACCTAGATTTTTTGGAAGCCGATATAGTTGCCTGTGATTTTGCCGGTGCAATTGTAGAAAATTCAATTTTCCAGAAATTTAAAGATGCCAGCAAAATAGTGCGGAAGAAATTTAGTCTAGAAAGCTCGAAGTTTGAAGGGGTAAATTTAGCAGGAAGCATTTTTTATATGTGTGGACTGGCCGGGGTAAGTTTCCAAAAATCGAGATTGGAAGGATGTATTTTTGAAAAGTGTGATTTGACACAGGCTGATTTTACCGATGCCGATATAAATGGTGTAAATTTTGAGGATTCAAAGATTAATAAAACTGTATTGGATATGAATGGATTTGTTGCGTTCGGAAGTTCAAAAGGATTTGTTTTGTGATAGAATAAAAACATTCTTTAAATCTAGATTAGATGTTAAACACGGACAGAATCGGAGTTGGGACACATATAATAATTTTAAACGACAAAGGAGAGATTCTTTTAGGAAAAAGAAAAAAGGAGTTAGGACGTGGTGAGTGAGAGCTTCCGGGCGGACACGTTGAGTACCGCAAAACTTTTGAGGACAATCTTGTAAGGGAGTGTAAGGAGGAGTTGGATTTGGAAGTTGGGGTGGGGGATTTAGTATCAGTATCTCCTAATATGAAATACAATAATCATTATATTGTATTTTCATTTATTGCCAGATCATTTAAGGGTGAGCCGGAATTAATGGAGCCGGACAAACATTTTGAATGGAAGTGGTTTAGCTTAAGTTCCTTGCCTGAGCCGCTTTTTGTATCGACAAAATTTGCAATTGAAAATTTTTTAAGCAAGATAATATATCAAAAGAGGGATTTTATAAACAGTTGACCCCCTGTTTTCAAATACTCCAAACGTAATAGTAAATAACTATAAGATTTTAGTAGTTTTTCGGTGGGGGAGGGGCTTTTAAAAATTACCAATTACAATTCTCTAATTACTATAAATTGATTTGTTAAAAAGTAGTTTAAGGTTTTATTTAATAAATTTTGTAGTACTTAATATACAATAGTTTTTAAACCTTTTCCGTTACTCTATACTCCATATATTTTCCAAGCATTAGTCGTGTGTGGGCGTCGAGGCCGGGGAGGGCTGAAAAGAAAAATCCGGCAATAGGCATGAGCACAAATTCCAAAGGCATTAAAACCGCCCGCCACAGCGGAAAAGTTTTAGGACGCTTTGGTTTATAGATGCTGTCAAGAATAAGCATGACAATCAAAAATGCCAGCGCTATTGTCAGGATCAAGGAGGAGAGTTTTGGAACGGTATAGCCGAGGGCGGTTCTTCCGAATGCAGGATTGAGAAGCGCGGGTAATGTAAGTCCGACGGTAATAATAAACCAGTTTACGGGCCATAAAAAATGTGCCCAGATTACTCCAATTAGTCTCATCGTCTTATCTAAAAAAGGAACATCTTTCGTAAGAAAGTAGTTTTTTATAATCCAAGGGTCATCGCTTGTACCCCAGGCCCATCTTTTGACTTGCTCGTACTGATTTTTCAAAGTTTTAAAAAAAGACGATGAAAGTGCGGCGTCGGCGTGAAGTGGCAGGTATATCGGTTCTACCTCTACCCTCCCCTTTTTCTGGTAAAAAGCTTTAAAGAAAATCCCCCAATCTTCGGGAATTTTGTCCGGATCCCAGTAGCCTACGTCGTCGAGAAGTTTAAGAGATGTTGAATAATTTTGAGCGTTTACGAGCCTGTCTTTACGCGGAAGCTGTGATAAATTCCAAATAGACATTAATGTGTTAGGAACACGGGTAATAGCCGGAAGCTCCCAGATATTGTTGTAAAACATGACAGCCGCCTGCCAAAATCGCAGATAACGCTCCGGTGAGTCTAAGAATTTGTAAGTTAAAGCAGCAAAATGGTTAAAATGATACTTGTGGTCTGCGTCACAACTGGTTACCGTAATATAGTTAATATCTTCATGCCTTTTATCAACGAGTTCATTTTTAACCCAAATTGCGGCGTAGCGTTCGTTTGAAGCCTTGCCTCTGACCTCGTTTGGCATAAGAGTATGCGTAGTTACGAAAAAGTTGCCGAATGTTTTAGCAAACCTTTTTCTTAAAGCTTTTACTTTAATATTTCTGTCTTTCTCGGGTTCGGCTGATTCTGTTGCCAGACAAACGCTGATTTGTTGTGTCGGAAGAGTCTGTTTGGCCAAAGAATTGATAGTTCTTTCTAAAATATATAACGGTTCTTTGTAAGTTACGATGATTACAACATGATGAACTTTCTTCCAATCGGGAAAAGACGTGAGGTCCCCTACCCAATCGTATTTCATTGACGCCTGGATACGCAGGTGGGAGATGGTTGCTGTCAGGGCAACGGTGAGAGATTGGTAGAACCAATAAACGTTAAAAGCAAGTATGAAGTACGCAACGACATTTGGAATTACAAAAACTCCCCAGTAAGGAAAAAGAATCAAATTCCATGAGAAAAAACCGGGCAAGATCTCAAGTGCTCTTTGAACCTTCCTTTCATGTTTTAAGATAAAATTTTTAATCATAACTTTTTGCGAGAGCATGACTATTTTACACCAGACGGGGAAAGAGTGGTTTATCTGATTTTATTTTCGGACCTTTGAATTGAGTTTCAATTTTCTCTGCAGTTGCCGGAAGGAAAGGTTGTAGCTTGATATTTAAATATCTAATTGAGTCAACTACAACTTGCATAACACTTAATAATTCCGATTTTCCGAGTTTCCAAGGTTGTTGTTCATTTATGTATTGATCTGTGATTTTAATATCGTTCCATATAAGTTTTATTGCTTCGTCAAAATTGTAATTTTCTAAGGCCTTTTTATACAAAGTAGGGATAGCACCAAATGAAGTTGGGATATCTGTAACTAGTTTGTTAACCGTGGGATTATCAGATAAGGTGATTCTTTCGCATAATTTAGCTACCCGTGCTACTAGATTGCCCAGTCCATTTGCCAAGTCGGCGTTATAACTTTCCTCAAATTTTTCTTTTGTAAAGTCACTGTCTTCGCTGGGACTTATTTTTGCCAGAAGATAATAGCGCAGGGCGTCAGTTCCGTATTCTTTGACATATTTAAACGGATCAACCACATTACCCAAGCTTTTACTCATTTTTTGTCCTCCGGATGTAATAAATCCATGAATGAATATTTGCCTTGATGGCGGCAAATTTCCAGCCATAAGCATCGCCTGCCACATCGCGGATTGTTGTCTTAAATTATCTTTACCGGCGACTTGGATGGCGTTTGGTTTACCAATTGTCCCCCAAAATTTTTTGAATTTTTCTTTATCGTCCGGCCAGCCGAGCGCTGAAATATAGTTTGTCAAGGCGTCAAACCAAACATACATAACGTGTTTGCTGTCCCCCGGAACTTCGATTCCCCAAGGCATTTTCTCTTTGAGTCTTGAAACGCTGAAGTCCTGTAAACCTCCTGAAACAAAGTTTGTTATTTCTTTTAATCTGTGTTGTGGTACTACAAAGTCAGGATATTTATTATAAAGTCCCAAAAGTTTTTTCCGAAATTCGGAAAATTTAAAAAAATAATTATCTTCATCGATATACTCAATCTCTAAATTTGGATGTAACGGACACCTACCGTCAATTAATTCTGAATCTTGTTTTTCCAATTCGCACCCTACACAGTATTTTGCTTTGTAAATTCCCTTTTCAATGAATCCGTTTTGGGTGCACAGTTTCCAAAGCTCTTGGGCTGCTTTTTTGTGATGCGGGTCCGTGGTGCGGATAAAATTATTATATGAAAGGTTGAGAGCATTTTTGAGTGCATCAAACCTTGAAGCATATTCGTTAACATATACTTGTGGTTCCTTTTTTTCTTCAATTGCCTTTTTATATATTTTTTGGCCATGTTCATCGGTGCCGAAGTTAAAAAATACTTTACTTCCGGCAAGCGTCTTGTACCTTGCGAGGACATCTGCTTGGACAATTTCTAATGCAAATCCTATGTGTGGCTTGTCGTTTACATAGGGAAGTGTTGTGGTTATATAAAAATTATTATTCATGTATTTGCTGATAAATATTCTTTCAATTTTTCCAGAGCAATTCTTCTTGGCGACTTCTTATTTTTTTCGTCCGATTTCATTTCCGTGTATGTTTTTATTTGTCCCTCTGCAATAAATATATTATCCCATCCGAATCCGTTATCGCCTTTAATTTTGTGTGGTATCTTTCCCTGTACAGTGCCTTCAAATATCCTGACGTTTTTTCCGTCATGAAAAGCGATTAGAGATTGGGCGATCGCACTTCTGTTGCTAAATCCGTTGAGCATATTTAATATGCCCTGACTTCCCACACTTTTTAAAAACCATTTAATGAGGGCTCCGGGAAGTCCCTTCCAAGCGATAAAGTAAAGTGAAGTGTCTTCTATTATAAGCGGCTTTTTTATTAATTTGAAGGCTTCTTGCGCCTTTTTGATAATAATCGCTTTGCCGTCAATTTCCTGTATTTCATCCAGGTCAAAAGGTTCTGGGATTATTTTAATCTTCTTACCTAAAATGCTTCTTGCTTCTTCCAACTTCCCACTGTTGCCTGTTAAAAATATAATTTCCATAAGTTAATATTACAGCATTTTTGCTTATAAAATAAAAACCCCCCTTTGGAGGTTTAGATAATTGTAACAGCAAACAAACCTCCGTTAGGAGAAATCCATTTCTGTCATCATGTTTAAGGTGGTTTTCATTCCATTTGATAATTATAAGTTTATTTTTTACGGACAAATTTTTTGATTTTCTCCGCCCATTGATTTGCCCATTCTTCTGCCTCGACTTTTTTGATCGCTAATTTGAACCCGGGCTTTTCCATCATAGACTGAACTGAAGCAATTGTTGCGCTTGACACTTTTAAATTTTCCTTGATATTGTTATAGCTTCGTCCTTTTTTTAGCCAATAAGCAACTGCAAGCCTTTTAGTGAATGTTTCGTGTTCGCTTTGATTAAAAAAATCATACAAGAATGATTTGGCTTCCGAGACGTCTCTTAAATCAGCAATTGTTTGCACAAAAACAGATTCAATTTCTTTCTTAAGTGAGGGGTTGAGAACCTTTTCTGATGTACGCATGATAAAAAAAGGCAGAGTTTGTTTAAATGAAGTCTTTTGACTTACAAAGACTAAAAGCAGTATATCAACTGAATAATAAGTGTCAAGTCCTTTAATACTTTTTAAGAATATAAAGTTCGGTTACTATTCCTATACCCGTAAGAAGCAGTAAGTTTAAAACATTTCCGACACTCAAGT
>Ga0265297_10003789_pt1 | contig 26360 bp, 40 predicted proteins | sample Munlanlwell13791_FD_192502 | JGI IMG/M metagenome (GOLD analysis project Ga0265297, IMG submission 192502) | Leachate microbial communities from a municipal landfill in Southern Ontario, Canada - Leachate well 137-91 | ecosystem: Engineered > Solid waste > Landfill > Unclassified | place...
AGGTGGTTATCTCCGGGGTTCATTATCTACGCAATGCCTCAAGCAATACCGCCGATACCATCACAATTGCGGCGTTGCCGGGCGGGGTTACCGTTGCTGCGGGTAATACTTATCAGTGTAAAATCCCTGTGCATGTTACCGATATCGAGCGCATCGGCGGCACAACCCAAACCGGGCGCGATTGGTCAACCGATTTTGCCAACCTTGACATCGCCTTATCAGCTCTCCGGGACGCCATTCAGGGCGCCAGCACTAAAGATTTGACCACGGTGGAGGCGGCCATCGCCGCCCTGCAAACCGCCGGCGAGACACTGCAGGACGTAATCGATGGCATCGCCGGCCCCGCCGGGACTACTGCCACGTTAAACGATGTTAAAACTGCCGTTGAGGCCGTCACTGCCGCGGTCGGAGCGTTACAGACTGCCGGTGAAACACTGGCTGATGTTGTTACCGCCATCACAACCGCGGATGGGAACAACACGAGTGCTCTAAGCACTGTAGAAACTGCCGTTGACGCCGTGACGACAGCAATAACAGCATTATCCGATGGAGCTAACGTTGTTTCCGCTGTAAATGCCATCGCCACGTTAATCGGTGAGGTACAGGCATCCCCAACCGCCAACACAGTGCTGGCACGGTTGAAGGATCTACTGACGGGTATTGTCCTGGCTGCCGGGACCAATATCATCGGACAGGTCGGCATCGACCAGACGACCCCGGGGACTACAAACGCGGTTGAAGATACCGGCTATGGGTCAACTTATCGAAATACCGCAACAATGGCAGATGATAACGCCACGCGTTTCGAAACGTCGGCAACAAAATTGCGATATGCGAAAATTAAAGTCACTACCAATGCAATGGTATTTGGCGATGCATCAACACAGGATTGGAATGTGGCTGCCGATGAAACGTTAGAATTGGCAAAGTTTGATCTTTCCACCTTGTATTTTAAAAATGCCGGAGCTGGTAGTAACGGTACGGTAAACATTATCGGCGTTACTGAATAAACACAGGAGCAAATACCAATGACAGTTTTAATATCTAAAGCTACCGGAAATTTAACCGCGGCTGCGACTTGGGGAGTAGTTGATGCTTCTTCGTTATTGGATTCAGAAACAAATAATGTAGTGGTATCTACCAGCGCCAATACGACTAACACCGCATCATTTACCCCAGGCGCCATAGAAATTGATGGCATTGCTATTAAATTATATAAAAGAGCGGCTACCCCAGTTGGCACTATAACGATTAAACTTTACAACATTACCGATGGCGAAGACGTAGACGGCACTCCGGTAACGATTAATGTTGCTGATCTACCAAATGCTGATGCCAGTATATCTGCAGGTGCCGACCAAGATAAGTCCGGGGGATGGATATTTTTCAAATTTGCCGATGCCGTTTTACTAGAAGCTGCTCACGATTACAGAGTGAATCTGTTAACCAGTAATGCGAATCAAGTATGGTGTTGGAGGAATGCTACTGCGAACAATTTCTCGAGAATGTTGAGAACTACCACGACTGGAGCCCCGGCAGCTGGTGATGTAATGCATGTTATGGGCGAGCACACTGGTGCGGGCACCGGTAATGATATTGTCGTAACAATGGATTCTGTTGCTGATACAGATTATGGTGTTGGCACTAATGGTATTGCTGCATTAACTATCAGCAAGAGGGGCACCTTATCTTATGGGGTTGAGGCAACAACTAACTATTACTTAAAACTTTCGGGGGATTTGCATATCTATAATTCAGGTACATTCAATGTCGGCACCGTAGCTAATCCGATACCCAGAGATTCGATCGCTGTTCTAGAATTTGATCCTACCGCCGATGGAGGTATGGGATTAATAGTATGGAATGGAAGCGTTTGTACTCTACAAGGTTTGTCTAGAACCGTAGGGAAAAATGTAGTTTCGTGCTTATTAAACACTGATGAAGGTGTTAACCAGACGGAGCTTGGCGTAGATACTGATACCGGTTGGCTGGATAATGATGTTATTTGTATCGCCAGTACATCCCGAACTTATAGCGAATGTGAAAAGGGAGCAATGAATGGCGATGCTGCCGCCGCCGCTTTAACAGTCGACGGATTTGGAGGAGTAGCAGGCGGTCTCGCATATGCTCATTCCGGAACATCTCCAACACAAGCAGAAATTATTAACTTAACCAGAAATGTGAAATTCCGTTCAGCTACTTCTACTTTGATGACTTACGCTTGTTTTAAGGCCACAGCCGTCGTAGATATAGATTGGGTAGAGTTCTATTATATAGGGACGGCAAGCGACGGGAAGAAAGGCCTTACTCTTGAAATAACCACCGGCTCTCTTGATATGCATTATTGTTCAATTCATGATTGCGAATATTATGGCATTGGGGTAACCGATGGAATATCTTTCAATAATATCACGATTTCCTACTTAGTTACGTGGAATTGTGCCTCGGTGAGTGGTTCGACAATATTTCTTGACCAGTCCAATGCAGACTATACTACCTGGGAATTCAGTCATTCTATTCTCATGTATTGCGTGAAATTAAATGCTTATCTGCTTTATTTAAAAACAGTACAGGGAAATATTCACAATATCACTGTCGTCGGGGCTAATGGTGTTGGGATAATATTAACTTCCAGTCTCGAAATCGGAACATTATCTAATATTACATCCCATTCAAATGCAACCAAAGGAATAGTAATAGATTTGGTGGTATCTCAGGATTACAGAACATTGGCGATAGGGAAAACAATTTCGAACGTTAAATCGTATCGCAATTCAGATACAGGAGTGGATTTAGGTACTCTATCTACACAACTAAGACCGTTAATTATCGATGGCTTGGAAGTTTTTGGAAATTACATTAAAAATATAAACTTCCAGGGAACAATGACTGAGTTGGTCGGGATAGATTGGGTATTAAGCGGAGACTCCACCTTCGCAACACAATATGGCTTCGATGCTGCCAGTGCTGGAGCGGTCATACGAGAAGGTAGATTCTATAATTGTACGTTTGGAGTCGCTGCTGGTATTAAAGTAGCACATACAGTTGCCGATATACACTTTTACACGCCTTGGAATGTTCGCCATATTTTCCATAATTGTCTGTTTGCTTCAGTAACGACTGTTTATCCCTATCCAGAATCCGGATTGACCCCGGGCGCCTATATGAAGTCGCAGAAACATAATCAGACTGCTGGGCTTATTAAATCGTGGTTTAAATTTGGAATTATTGAAAATGACGATACGTATTATTATCCAGCTGTAACAGGATCTCCTTCCCAGAAAATAACACCACAGAGTACCGTTAACAAAATTGAATCAGGGCAAAAAAGGGTCGCAATTGCAAACGGCGACACTTGTACCCCTCATGTATGGGTAAGAAAGTCAAGTGTTGCTTCTGGCGGCGCCGATTATAACGGAAACCAACCTCGTTTAATATTGAAAGCAAATCCGGCGGCGGGTATTACAGCCGATGTCGTATTGGACACAATGTCCGGGGGGTTAGATACGTGGGAGGAACTGACCGCTGTTATACCCTCTGCTGTTACTGATAACGCCGTTTTAGAATTTGTTGTTGACTGTGATGGGAATGCTGGGTTTATCAATGTAGATAACTGGAGTGTCGAATAATGGCTGCGGTTAATCCTTCGGGAAATGAAAAATACTGGATAAACGGATTACCCCACACTGGTCTGTTACTCAAAGATGAAGGTACTGAAAAATACTGGTTTGATGGTTTGCCTGGTGAAAATATATATCCAGTGTCAGCTCCAATTGTAACGAGTACATCCATATCTCCGAGACTGGTTGCGATGGGGCTAATTTAGCGAGGGCAATATGGCATTAAAAATCAATACCGCCCCGGCAATAGAACCGGTTTCTCTGGCAACTGCCAAGATACATCTGCGTCTTGATTCCGCTTCTCCCACGGAGCATATCGAATCAAAGCAATCAATCGCCCCGGGAGCACACGTTATTGCCGCGGCTTATTCCCTGGTGGGCACAGCGGTGGAAGTGCTGGGGTATTCCGTCGTGGCCAACCTGGTAGCCGGGACCAATGGCACAGGGGGCACGGTAGACGTAAAGCTTCAGGAATCTGATGACAACACCACCTGGACGGATGTTACGGACGGTGCCTTCACCCAGGTTACGGAAGCCAACGACAACGCCACCCAGGAAAAAGCCTATACCGGCGGCTGTCGATATCTCAGAGTGGTTGCGACCGTTGCGATTGCCGCCTGCTCATTCGGCGTCAATATTGACCTGATTGGCGCCACGTCCGTGGAAGACACCCTGATTTCATCCCTGATTACCGCTGCCCGGGAAGATTGTGAAAAATTCCAAAACCGCGCTTATATCAATCAAACATGGGAACTCTGGTTAGATGAATTCCCCTACAGAGATTATATCGATATCCCTCTCCCGCCTCTTTCCAGTATCACCAGTATTAAATATTACGATACCGCCAACGTTGAAGCCACGATGACGGTTACCGATTATTTCGTTGATACCAAGAGCGAACCCGGCCGCGTCGTGTTGGCATATGGCAAAAGCTGGCCTTCCACGTCCCTGCGTCCGGCCAATGGCGTCTGCGTTACTTTTGTGGCCGGTTATGGCGCATTAGCCACCAGTGTGCCCCAAGCGATTACGAGTGCCATACTTCTGATGCTCGGGCATCTCTACGAGCACCGGGAAGCCGTCAGCGACAAGCCAATGAGCGAAATCCCGATGGCAGTTGAATCGTTATTATCGAAAGACCGGATTATGCCGATATGAACGCCGGCGAATTAAGACAACGGCTTGAGCTACAAGCCCCTATTAACAGTACCAATGATATGTTAGAGGTAATTCAAACTTTCGCTACCCAGGCGACGGTCTGGGGAGCTGTGGAGCCTCTTTCAGGTAATCTCCTCTTTACCGCGCAACAGGCTGATAGTGAAGTCCAGGGACGGGTACGAATCCGGTACCGATCCGATATTCAACCCACCTGGCGTATTAAATACGGAAACCGGTATCTCCAGATACTTAGTATTATCAACCCTAACGAACGCAACCGTGAGCTGTACCTCTTGTATAAGGAGTCCCTCGATTGAAATGTCAAATATACCTGAAAGGTCTCGATGTACTGGAGAAAGAGACCAATAAAATTGTCAAGCAGCTCGGGGAAGGAAAACAGAAAGTCCTATTGACCCAAGCCCGCATAGTCCGCGATCGCATCCGGGAAAAAGCGCCGCAGGGGCCTACCGGTAATCTCAAAGCCGCCGCCTATGCTACGGCATTACCTGAGAGCACTACCAGAAAGGCTGTTGCCTTCGCCGGCATCCGGCCCCGGAAAGCGCCTCATGCTCATCTTGTGGAATTCGGACATGGCGGTCCGCATCCGGCGCCGCCACATCCGTTTGTCCGTCCCGCCTGGGATGAAATCAGGGACACCGTGAAAAATAACATCCGGGACGGATTAGGTAAAGTCGTAAAAGGATCTACTTAATGGTTATCGAAACGGCAATATTAACACACCTGTTAAATACCAGCGCTGTTACCGCTCTGGTAGGACGGCGTATTTATTATGTTATTGCCCCGCAGAACGTGGTGAAACCATACATCGTATTTTCCAAGATATCTGCAGTTAGAGTCTCTTCACACGATGGACCTTCCCATTTGGCAAACCCCCGGTTTCAATTCTCCTGCTTTGGAGAAACCTATAAAAGCAGAAAGGATATGGCAATAGCCCTCCAGGGAGCACTAGAAGGCTATACAGGTACGCTGGGGGGGGCTGGGGGAGTTCCAGTCAACGGCGTATTTTATGAGAACGAAACAGACCTTGATGATAACGTAGCCGTTGACTATAAATTCTGGCACGAGGAATAAACCGGCTTTTCATTCGCTCATAAAGCCCTTCTAAATTGAAGGGCTTTTTTATTACAGGAAAAAATAACGGAGGTACATATCAATGACCAGCGCAGTATCAGGATTCGGTACGGATTTAACATGGAATTCGGTAGTAATCGCCGAAGTAAACAACGTCAGTGGACCCAACCAGTCACGCGACATGATTGAAGTCACCAACCACGATTCCGCCAACGGTTTCAAGGAATTCATCGCCGGGCTGGCGGATGGTGGCGAAGTCACCATTGAAGGTAACTTCAAAGCCGGGGACACCACCGGGCAAATTGCCCTGCATACCGATTTTCAGGCAGGGACATCACGCACATTGTTAATCACCTTCCCTTCGTCCCTGGGGAATATGTCCGGAACAGCCTTCTGCACGGCGTTTGAGATGACCTTCCCTCATGATAACAAGATCGGGTTCAGCGCCACATTTAAATACACCGGCAAGCCAACCTTAACCATCAGCTAATAAATAACGCAGGCAACCTGCCCGCGCACGGAGGATATCCATGACAACCGCAGCGAAATCAGCAAAAAGCACCGTTTTGGTCTGGAATTATCGTAAAATTCTGGAACTCACGAATATCAGCGGCCCCGCGCAGTCCCGTGACATGATCGAAGTCACCAATCATGACTCCGCCAACGGCTTCAAGGAGTATATTGCCGGTCTGATAGATGGCGGTGAAATAACCATGGAAGGAAACTTCGTCGCCGGCGATGCCGCCGGACAAATCGCTTTTCATACGGACCTGCAGGCGGGTACCTCGCGGGTGGTATGGATTGTTATGCCGATGTCCGTCGGCGCCGCCCTGTTATTATCCGGGATTGGTAGCGGCTTTGAGCAATCGTTCCCTCACGACAGTAAAATCGGCGTGGGGGGCACTCTCAAGGTTACCGGGAAACCCACCCTCTACGTTACGCAAAGCACCGGTATTAGCGATATGACCGGCATCGAGGAGAACGGCGGCGCCGCTCTGAGTATTAATGAGGTTATTGCTGCCGGCACCTATGAATACACCTGCACGGTCAATACTGCTTCCGACTGGGTAAAACTCACTGTTACCGCCGGATCTCATACTATCTACATTCAGGGCACATCTGTAGCTAGCGGCGTGCAGAGTGGGGAAATCGCTCTGGGAGTTGCCGGCACGGATACCGAAATCTTCATCATGGCTTATGAGTCTGCTAAAGCTCCCCGATTATATCGTTTAACAGTTACCCGACCGGCTGCGTAAATATTTCTCAAGAAATAAGGAGGAGTAAATGAGTAACATTAACCCCGGCGTCAAGATTACATTGGACAAAGAACGCACCCTGGTGCTGGACCTCAATGCCATGGCCGCTTATGAAGAGGTCACAGGAAAATCTCTATTCAAGGGTATTGATATCGCCAATATGGGCGCCACAGAATTAAGGGCATTATTATGGGCGTGTCTGGTTCATGAGGAAGAGTCCTTAACACTAAAACAAGTTGGCGCATGGATTAACGCCACGAATATGGCGAACCTCGCTAAAACACTGGATTCGGCAGCAGTAAATGCCATCCCCCAAAAAAAAGATGGAGATGAAAGCGACCCCCCGGGGAACCTCCCGAATGGTTGAACCTCTGGGCATTCGGGAGATATAAACTTCATTTAACCGATAGAGAATTCTGGCATCTCACTCTTGCGCAATTCAATGCTCTCGCTGAATCATGGCAAGCTTCAGAACAGATTCTTGATTATCGTGCGGCATTAATCTGTGCTCTGATTGCGGAAACCAATCGCAATCACAAAAAGAGACCGAAGCCATATAAACCATCCGACTTCATGCCGCGCCGGGAAAAACGCCGGACACTAAACGAAGAGCAAATGAAACAGCGGCTGGCAGTTATCACGACCGCACTTGGCGGCACACAGGCAAGACCGGAGGAATAAATCATGTCTGGAGAAATCGCAAAATTATTTGTAACCTTAGGATTATCGGACTCCGATTTTCAGAAAAGCATGAAAAAGGTACAGACAACTTTGACCCAAACCGGCAAGATGATGACGGGCATCGGGGCTTCGATAACCGCCGCTCTGGGATTAGCTACAAACGCTGCCATCAAAGAGCAAACCAATATAAACCGTCTCAGTAATGCCTTAAAAAACGTTGGCATTAATTATGATAAACTCTCGGAACAGATAGAATCAAACCTTGCCGCTAGACAAGCCGAAACAAATTACGGAGATACCGAACAAAGAGATGCGCTCGTAGAACTCATTGGTATCACCGGGACATACACCGGCGCCCTGGAGCAGTTGCAACTGGCCACCGACCTTGCCGCTGCTAAAGATATGGATTTAACAGCAGCCGCTACTCTGGTGGGGCGTGCCGCCATCGGTAATACAGATTTGCTCTCGCGTTATGGTATTGTCGTTGAAAAAGGCGCCACAACTACAGAAGTATTGGCGGATATGCAGGAACGATTCGCCGGTTCTGCCAAGGCCGCCATCAATCCTATCACTCAATTAAAGAATGACCTCGGCGACCTGGTAGAAGACATCGGGGGGAAACTGGTTCCCGTCTTGCAAAACATTGTTGACAGTATCCGTCCGGTAATTGAGAATATTCGCAAATGGATTAACGATAATCCGGAGCTCACGGGAACCATCGTAAAAGTGGTTGGTGCCATCGGTATTCTGTTTTCTACACTCGGTCCGTTATTGATAATGCTCCCGATGCTTGCTGCGGGATTCCAGTTATTACTCGGTCCGGTTGGCTGGGTGATATTGGCTATAACCGCCCTGGCAGCCGGGGCCACCCTCCTGGTTATGAATTGGGCCAAAGTTTCCGAGTTTTTCAAGGATGCCTGGGAGAATATTAAACTATTCTTCCTCCGGGGCGTTTATAACATTCTCGATAGTCTTTCCAAATTTACCTCGTTTATACCCGGGTTAAGCAATTCCATTGATAAAGCTAAAGAAAAAATCGGCAACATGATCGACGCCGAAGAAATCAAGAAAGACGCCCGCGAAGCTGTAAATGCGGTTGAAGAATGGGCAACCGAACAACGCGCCATTATAAAGGGGATGACAGCTGACAAAAAGGATGAGCTGGACCAGCAGCGCAAGGATGCGGAGAACGCATACAATGATGAAATCACTGCGTTGCGGAAAAAATACGGTGTAATCGAAGATGAAGATGAAGAGACCGCCGAGACCTTAATGGATACTGCCCGGCGTATCCGGAAAAAACGGGAAGAGCAGATCGATAAGGAAATGGATGCGCTCCGGGAAGAGCACGCTTTGGCTATTGACCTCATAAATAAAGAGTGCAATGCGAAATTAAAATCGGTTGATGATGAGACCAGCGCCGCCATCGATGCCTTAAATGACCAGATAGATGCCATTGAAAAAACCCAGAAACAGGATGACAAATTACGTGAAGAAGCCGCCGCTGCGGAAAAACGGGCGGAGCTGGAAGCCGCGGTTGCCAGCGCTAAAACTGACAACGACCGGGCTGCCGCCCAGGCGGTATTAGATAAATGGCTGACAGAGCAGAATGAAAAAGCGGTTGACGAACAAAGGTCCGCAACTATTGAATCTCTACGTGGGCAGATACAAGCTCTCCGGGACGCCGCTGCCGACAAAAAGAAAACCATCGAAAACGATCGTGATGCTGCTATTGCCGCAGATAATGCCGTCTTAAAAAACGAACTGGATAACTTACAAATAGAAAAGGATGGACTCGATAAGGATTTAGCGGAAAAACTTACACGACTTGAAACCGAACGCATAGCTGCGGAAACAGCTGCGTTGGAAACGCGTGACACCAGACTTGCAACCATCGCTGAAGAAGAGTCCGCGTTGGAAATTTCTTGTCGCAACAAATTGGCTCTAATTGAACAGCACGTCCGGGATGTTAATGACGAATATGCCAATATGGTTTCAGAGCACGTAATAACGGTCAGAGAAATCTTGGAGTATGATTCCGGGGACAGTGGGGGAACAACCTCAATATTCAGGGACACTACTCCCCCTACAGATCCGATTGCTGGCATTAAGGCTTATGCCAATGGTGGCCCCATTCTTGAACCCACTCTTTTATACGGACTCAAATCACACAAACCGTATGCACTCGCCGGGGAATCAGGACCGGAATATGTTAGTTCCATGGATGATCTAAAACATTTCGGTGGCAGCGGGTTCAGTGGTGGGTATAATGCCGCTAATATATTCCTGGAAATTGATGGGCGGACGCTGGCAAAGATAATCGGGCAGCCTCTGGTTGATGAAATCAGACTGCGAACAGGAATATCTATATGACACGGCCTGTTTCCATATTTATTAATGCCATTCTCGTCGTTATACAGACAAACAGTTTTCAAGCAAGCAGCCGGTTGGAAGAACGAGGGACCGCTTCGTTTGTTGTGAAGGATTTAACCGGCTCCGGTAGTTATTCGCAGGATATGACCGTCGAGGTATATGAGGGAGAAATAGGCGTCCCATCAGGCACTCCCATTTATGCCGGATTCATTGACTCCGTCGAAGCCTCACCTATAGGGGTCAGTAATGGCCTGTTCCACCGAATAAACTGCAAAGACAACCATTACCTGGCGGACAAAAGGCTAGTAGTTAAAACTTATACCAGTAAAACCCTGGCGTATATTGTCAATGATATTCTCACGGATTATCTGGCAGATGAGGGCATAACCGCCGGCACGATCCAGACGGGTCCGACCATCGAAACCGTCATTTTCAATCTAGTAAATGTAACACAGTGTTTTGATGCACTGAAAGAATATTCAGGATTCACCTGGCGGATTAATCACGATAAAAGCCTGGACTTCATGGATAGAGTCACAAACACAGCTCCCTGGGCATTAACGGGAGCCCATGTAGAACAGGGTACCGCAAGAAGGCTCGGTGGGAATGCCGCTTATCGTAACCGCCAATATGTACGGGGCGGGACCGGCATAACATCACAACAAACAGAGACCAGAACCAGCGACGGAAATACTTTAGCTTTTACCATGGGCTTTCCCCTAGCGCTCGAGCCGACGGTCACATTTAACGGAGTGCCTCAAAGTGTTGGCATCAAGGGCGTTGATACCGGTAAAGATTGTTATTGGAATAAAGGGGACGCCACTATCACATTTGATTCTGTCGCCGGCACCTCCGGACACTCAATCGTGGTTGTTTATTACGGTCAATATCCTTTGATAGCATTATCCGAAAGCCAGTCCTCGATGGCTGCGACTAAAGCGTTGGAAGGTGGCTCCGGGATTGTAGAGAACGTTGTCACCGAAACCCAGCACGAATCCTCCGCGTCAATCTCGGCGTCCGCCAGGGGTAAAATAACTCAGTATTGTCAGAACGCGGAGAAATTCAGTTTCGTTACTCGTACATCCGGATTGGAAGCTGCTCAAATGCTCACAGTTACCTTCGCTCCGTTTGGTTATACCGCTGTAGAGATGCTGATAGAATCCGTGAGCATAACGGAATTCGGGAATCAGTTATCTTATTCGGTAACTGTTATCACCGGACCGGTGCTGGGGAGCTGGACCAAACTATTCAGCCGCATCTTAGAACGCCAGGATAAAACAATAAAGGTTGGAGACAGCCGGCTTTTAATCTTATTACAACAATCGGAGACATTGGCGTTAACAGAAGCAACCAGTCTGGATGAAGATGAATTTGGGGTGAGTGGTAACGTTAACCGCTGGTTAAATTCCCCGCCGATAGACGCCGGTGCATTGCACAATCTCCAGCACGAACGGCTGGAATTAACGGAAGATGAAGCGATTGATGCAACGCCTACAGAAGATTACGAATGGGACGGACTGGGAATTGATGTAGGCAATCCGGTTGTTAACAGAGCTTCGACCGGAAACGCTAATTATACGCGCATCGATTTGAACAACCCGTCATTATCCAAAGGTAAAATCGATACAGTTAAAATATTTGCAGCCACTACGACAATGCTCGGGACTCGCGTCGGGGTGTTTTATGCGGTCGGCGGTGGTGTTTATGCATGCCGGAGTGCTGTTTTAATCGGAGATGTCACTCACGGAAGTGAACAGACTTTTACAGGGCTCGACTTGGAATGCGAAATAGGAGATTTTATCGGACTATTTTTTTCAACTGGGTACATTGAAAAAGATACATCGGGCGGTGCTGGATATGCCTATAAGATAGGGAATTATGTCACTGTGGGGAGTAGTGAAACATATACTAACAGTGCAAATCAAATAATGAGCATACGTGGAACCGGGCTCCCCGTTAGTTGGGATTTCGCAACGTGGGCATAAAGGAGAACGCGTGGAACATATAGAAGGAAACCGCATTATCATCTCGGGTAAAGGGATTTTAACCGTTACAAAGAAAGGAACGCGTAAATATGAGAACGGTAAACTTGTGGACCCGGGGGAAATCGTAGCCGTTATTGAAAACCCCAACATTATCTGTAATGAAGGGCTTTTACTACACGCCGGGTTTTGGATTGATGAATCCGCCACTTATGACACCGGCGTAGCCTATTGTGAAATCGGGACCGGCGACACGGCGCCGGCAGCCGGTGATACCTCTTTAACTACATATCACGGACGGAAGGTAGTTACATCGAAATCGCGTTCCGGATATGAATGTACTGTCTCCACCTTCTTCACTGCGGCGGAGGCTACATGTGCGATTGAAGAGGCCGGCTTGTGGGCCGGCGCCGACGCGGCAGCCGGAGAGGCTACGGGCTTATTAGCCTCTCATTTTCTGGTTAGTTACGACAATTCGGCAGGTTTGTATGATATTACCATCACCCACGTAATGACTTATGCAAGAGGTTAAATTATGACAATCGCAACGGGTGAACAAATAACAGCGGCAGATGTGCTGGCATTGATAAGTGATGCAGTTTACGGTACCGGATGGGATGGCGTAACAGGAATAGCCCCATCAAAGAATGCTGTTTACGATAAAGTTGCCACAGTGGATGCGGCTATAACAGCACTTATAACTGAAACTTATTATGCTTCTGATACTCTCAGAAATTCCAGTGATACAGCCAAAGACGCAACTACTACAGCGCCGGTTAAAGTAAAAGAAACAAAGCTCAACGCACCATTGCCCTATTGTCGTATTAAGTTTGAGGCTTATGGGGTCGACATCAATTGCCGTGCACAGATATATAAAAACGGAGTGGCTATAGGGACCTTACAAACTTGTCCTGCATCGTGGACGACATTTACAGAGGATTTTAGTGGATTTACTACGAACGATTTAATACAAATTTATGTATCTCGTTTAGGTTCAGATGGACAAACGACAATACAAAATTTCAGACTTTACTATGACCGCCATATCACGGCTTTGAAAAGCTTGACGCTAGCGACCCCGTTACCTGTCACTACTGGTTTGCCTATATCAGTTACTAACCAGGACCCATAAAGGAGATTGAATGTGTTTTAAATTCATCCTTTCGTTATTTTCCAAACCAGTCCCCGGGTCTCCAGCCCCAGAGCCGTTTCCCCCATACCCGGAAGAGAAACAGGACACGGCTCGTACCGTGGCCAATACTAATGTCCGTGAGGTATTGGAACAATGGGCAAACGAACGGCATATCCCAATGCTTCAATGGGACTTCTGGTTTAATCAGATTTACATTCAGATTTATGATACCTGGCCGATTGAAATAATCGTCCGGTTCGGTATCCACCCGGACACCCCGGCGTTCGCTTATGAGAGTCAAGGGAAACGATATTTGTGTTCGCTGGCTTCGTGGTTGAATAGCGGTGTTATCCAGCACGAACAGTGCCATAATTCGTTTTCACTACTGACAGATGAACAGCGCGCGGAGTTTACCGCGCTCTACGAACAACACAAGGAATTAGACCCGGAGCTGGTAAAACTGTGGGTCTACAACCGGTACGGGTTAACCAACGCCACCGAGGGCCACGCAGAAATAGGCCGTTATCTCTGGGAGAAAATGCCCGAATGGGCAAAATCATATTATCCGGGAATGATATAAAAGGGGGCAATAATGAAAATCGATTGGGGGAAGGTACTCACTTCTAAGACGCTATGGCTCAACCTGATAGCGTGCATCATCGCCATCATCCAGACACTCGATGGGCAAGCGTGGTTCTCCCCGGAAGCTCAGGTTTTGATTCTGGGTATACTCAACGCCATCGTGCGTTTCTTAACCAGCGATTCACTCGTGAAAAATTAGCCACCAAATCTTGAAAAGCGAGGTAAAACCAGATGGCTAACCTGACCGACCGCGACCTGGAGCTAATCCGCCTAATCATCAAAGAGGAAGTCCAACCCATTGAGCAAACTACTACAGTGTTGAAGACAAAATTACTTGGTGCCAATGGAAGAGATGATGGCGGTTTGTGTGGTGATGTAAAATATTTACTTCAAGACCACTCCCGATTAAAGAGGAACTTCTATATACTGCTCGCTTTTCTTATCGGCAGCGGTGTGCTGGGGGTTAGCATCTGGCAGCTCGTCATTTGACCTGAGTGGGGCTAACCGCCCCAAGTAGCATCACTTTGCATCACTTTGCATCACTATCCAACATTTCTCAAGAAATACCATGTGGACTAATTTTCCACAGCATTGAAATTTTAGTCCACCCCAGCCTCATAATTTGTCAATTTGTCAAGTAATGAATCTATGAAAAATATATTACTAAGGTATTGACAAGATATAACTTTAGTGTTACTGTTATCTTATGACGATTTTAGAAACATTGGTGAAACTGCAAGAAGACCACAATCTCAATAATCTAGAAATGGCGAATAAGTTGAGCCTAACCCGTATCAGTTGGTGGAGAATACGAAGGGGTCGGCAGCCTGTATCTGCCGACGTTCGCTTCAAAGCCGCGATTGCTTTCCCCGAGAAGCAGGATATTTTTTTGTCCACAGAGTACCACTTTAGTAAAAGCGCCCCGGTAGTGAACGGGGCCCCGGAGGGGAACTGATGGAATTTACGGAATGGATTGGTGTAGTAGCGTTAATCGCCCTGGCATTAGGCAGTTTTATGGCGGGCTGGGGAGCTCGGGACAGTTCCAGGGAAAAAGAGAAACCGCCTGTAAAAATATGGGAAGTAAATTATGCACCTGGTGACCAAGTTATTATTACCACTCCCAATCGCCTATCTGAACAGTCCATAGTCCATTTGCGTAAAACCTTGATTGAAAGTAATCGACCTACCGGGCAGAGATTTATCTTACTGGAAGAAGGGCTACAGGTAACGTGTGTAATTCACCATTCAACAACGGCTGATGGCAACAAGAAGGGAGAGGAAGGCGGATGTACTAGTCACCAAATAACAAAGGAGAGAACATGGCAGAACAAGATAATTTAGTCCGGCTGCTATCGTCGGAAGAAATAATAATACAGCCCAGCAAAGACGGCGTGCATATTACCTGTTCGTTTTTTGAACAACCCAAGGGGTACCGTTATTGGGAGCAATACTTGCTTTCAGACTTTCCGAACCGTCTCGCCGGTGTTGACGATTTTAAACGTTGTGGGGTCGATATAGTTAACGGAAAATCCATCAGAAGTGGAGAGCCTCTTTAGTCCGGGAATTTCAGCATGAGGATTATCGAAAGTAGCTGCAGAAATGAACTCTTGGTACTGGATGATGATGTACTCCTTACCGGACTCTGTTCTGGCGCGAAAACGCCCCGTTTCAACCTCTCTGTTCATGATAAAACCCTCCCCAATAACCAGCGCCATTTTAGCACAGCGGAGTTATTAAATGGAAACCAACCCCAACAGCAATAACAAAGCCTTTACCGGGAGTTTTCCGGGCTCTCCCCATGACCCGGATATCTGCCCACGCTGCGGCACCCGGCGGTCGGCCATCAAGGGGATGCTGGGGGAGCCGGTTAACTCCCCAGCCTACCAGCTGGGCAAAGAAAAAGTAATGAACTGCCGGGACTGCCGGCTGGCCATAATCGACCAGGCGGAAAAGGAAAAGGTATGGTCACGGAAAATATAACCTCTGAAATTATATCCAGGGAGCAATCTCTGCACCTTAAAAAGGTACGTGCCGGTGAACTCGGCGGCATGGCCAGGGCAAAGAATAATGCGGCTGCCCGGCTAAGCGCAATCGGTAAAATGGGCGGGCGTCCCCGCAAACTCACATATAAGGAAATAATGCTGCAGGAGCAAAAGAAAACAAATAAAAGGAGGAACGGTCAACAGAATACTGAGCAAAAGGCGTGTACGGATTTAACGAAGCTCAGGCGGCATTGGAAACAAATAAGAAAGGAGGCAAAGCTCCGACCATAGAGCAAGATGACTCGCATCCGGGGGAGAGTAAAGATGGGCGAGACACTCTCCCCCGGTAAAACACCGGAGCGAAAAGAAATGGCGATAACGGTATTAACACGGCAAGGTAAAGCGAAAAATGTCTTCAAACAGTTGGCGGTGCTTGCCAGGTATTGCGGCGCTCGAACATTACGAGAGATTGCCGATGTACGTTAGCAACGAACCCCCGGCCTTCATTATAGATGAAATTTCAAACGTCAGGGTCTCAAACCCCGATTACGAATGGTATATGAAGGGCAAGAAAGACGCCCGGCTGGAACTGGAATTATACCGGAACGAACTCAACCGACTTTCCCGGCTAATAGATGAAGAACTCTCCGGCCACCGGCAAAAAACAGCGGAACTGAATACGTTATTAAAAGGCAGAGCGATATGCAGCAATTCACAATAAAAACGATTACACCCGGTAAAGACGAAAAATCCCCAACGGTCATTATGTCCACGGATGGCGCCAGGATGTCCGGATTCGATAAGAAACTCGCGGCATTGGTTCCTGGCACTATTATCGAAGTAGAACTAGAAATCAATGGCAAATTCAACAACATCAAGAAATGGCATCTTCTGCAGGAGGCCAAATCCCCCGCGGCTCCGGTCAATGAATACACCTCTTTCTTCACTGACCAACAACTGGCTTTCCTGGGCGCCGTATATCTCATTGGCACCGGCTGCGTTGAAAAAGAAAGCAGTCTGGGGAAAAAGACGTTCAACTGGTTGATGTCAAACATCCCCGCCGACCATCTGGATAGCACCGGTTTAAAAGCCACCCAGCCAATGCCCCGGGTCCCGCACGCGGAGGATAACGGAAAGGACGCCGGCGACAAACCCTTTGAAAACGTCGGGCAATTGTTAACCTGGGCTTTTACTACCTATAAACTGATCGGCACCATGGTTGTAATGATAACGGGGGTGAAGGGTGCCATGCAAAGAAGAGATTTCGCCGAGGCTAAGAGACTGATTATCGAAAGCCAGGCTAAAAAACAGAACCCCATAAATTTAAATAGGTCTGGAGTAACGGAAAAGGGTGTCAAGCCCCGGGTTGAACTGAGTGACCGGGGCAGGCAGCGAATCGAGGCTGGGGAAAAGGAAGGAGTGCTCAGTTGAGAAACAGACCAAACGTTAACTCAGGGGACTCCCAGCAACGAGATTAACGATAGCCAGCAAGGTTCCCCGGGGGTTCGATACCCGGGGAACCAAGAAAAAATAAGGAGGAAATTATGGCAGAGCTAAAAGTTGAACTTGAAAACATCCGCAACGTCGAAATCAAATCAAAAGTAGTAACCGTCAAGGACCAGGACCCCAGGGTTGTTACATCTGTCCGGTTTGAATACGATGGCGAGCCTTCCGAGATTGAACCCATTCTCATGCTCGAAGCGCAAGGTCAACCCATAAATACAACAATGGGCACTCCGCAATTAGCGCTTGCAATGGATAATTAACGTAGTTAAAAACATATTTGGAATTGGTTTAAGGAGGAGCAATGACAAGGTTTTTAATTAAGCATATGAATGGCGAACCCAAGGCAGCGGAGGCATTGACTTTTACCGGCGCGTGCCGGGAACTCGGCTGGGACCCCGCGGATTGTACCGGTGAACTACTGATTGAAAACTCAAATAATAAATGGGAGCCGGTCGATGTTTCTGATATCCCTAACCATTTCATTACCCATCCCAGGGAAAATACGACCCCCGCGAAAAAGAAAAAAGAAACGGCAACCCAACTAGCGTTCGAGACGAGCGTCCGTGTAGACCTTCGGCACATCCACCCTAACCCCTACCAGCCCGAGGGCCGCGTGGTCCCGGCAGAAGATATCATCACCCGCATCGCCGCCAGTATTAAACAGCACGGGCTTTTACAGACCCCGGTGGTCAGGCTCCGGGACGGTTTCTACGAAATGGCTGACGGCTGGATAAGGCTTTGCGGTTACGCCCGGTTGTATAAAGAATCGGACGCCCCCGAATGGAGAACGCTCCCTGTCATCATCCGGGAACTCACCGACCAGCAGATGGCGGATATGGTGATGGAAGCCAACACGGTCCGTAATGACCTGAGTGCCATCGACCTGGCCAGATTCTATAAAAAGTACCTGGAAGATTTCAAGGTTACCCAGACGGAACTGGCGCGGCTGCACAATATCACCCAGGGCGAGGTTGCCAATACCTTACGGCTGCTGGAGCTGCCGGCGGATATTCAGACCAAAGTTATTTCTCACGACATAACCGAGACGCATGCCCGCTATCTCCTGCAGGTCAAAGACCCCAAGAAAATGACCCAGCTGGCCAAACAGGTGGTGGAAAGACACACCACGGTGGCCGAACTCGACCGTGAGATTAAAAACCATGAATGGAACTCCACTCTCTCACTGGACGCCAAAGGCCAGAGCTGGCAGAACCCGCCGGTATTCGATATCAGCGCCTGCGAGAACTGCGAACACCGGGTAATGGCAAAGTACCCTTACGGCAACGACCCCGCGCAGCCCCGGTGCGATGACAAAGCCTGCTGGGAGAAGAAACAGAAACAGGCTCGGATGGAAAGCAAACGCACCCAGATAGAAGCCATCAAAAAGAAAGGCGTGACCGAATTCCCGGATGGTCGCCCCCATTACGAAAAGCACAACCAGCTCGATGGTTGGGCGGGAAAGGAATTACAAAACCCCAAAGAGTGCGAGACCTGCGCTCGGCGCTGCTCTTTCCCGGATTTTAACGACAATTATGTCATATACTGCGCCGATAAGAAATGTTTTGACTCCAAGAGAAACGCCAAGTCCAAAGAGGATAAATACGCCCAAGACGCCGAAGAGCAAAAGACGGCGAAGTATATCGATAACGTATTCGCCAACCTGGCCGTGAATGAAAACACACTGCACACCGCCATCGAGTGCCTGCTGAGTATGCTCGAGGATTACGACGACTTTATCCCGCCGTCGTTTTTTAAGGCTTTTGATTTACCGTCCATCGGTGACGACGAGGATATTGACGACTTTCTCAGTAAGGTGATGCCTCTTATCCGGCAGGGTATCGGCGACAAGGACGTGTTGATCCGCATGCTGGCGCGGTTGAGTTTCGAGATTGCCTGTACCGTCATCGGCCGTAAAGAACACCGGGAGAAAATGCTCAAAGCCTTTAAGAATACCACCCCGGCCAAAGCCGCGCCGGCAGCCGTTCCGGAATTCACCACTAAGAAAATAGACAGTGACTGGGTAGCCGTCGATAGCAAGGGCGTGATTATCGCCATCGCCCCGGACAAGGTCTCCGCAGAAAGCGTCGCTGTTCACTATCTGACCACACCCCTGCCACCCATCTTGAACCCGTCAACAGACCAGTACGAACTGAACCACACTTACCGCATCAGTTTCAAGGACCATTCCTTTAACGATGTCACCGCCCAGGATATCAACATCGCGGTGGCGGCCACCGGCAAGAAACCGGAAGATGTCACCGATTTCAAAGTGTATAAATCCAGCGGTAAAAAGAGCACGGGCGGCGGCGTAGGTTGTGGGTGGGGTAAATGCACGGAAACCATCAAGACGGAACGTGATAATTCCAGTGACGACGACGGGGAGGATGAAGACTAATGGAATACGGTCAAGCGATGAATATCGCCCACCAGGTTATTCAGGTCTTGAAACACTCTTGCGATTTTGTTGCCATCGCCGGGAGCCTGCGACGCGGTAAAAAATTTGTCAACGACATTGATATCGTCTACATTCCCCGGAACCAGGGGGAATTCATTGTCGCGTTGCAATCCCTTGGCAAATTCACCATGGGCGGTCAGAAAATCATCCGGGTGCAGCTGCCCCAAATTATGCTCGACGTTTATGTCGCAGATAAGAATACCTGGGCGACGCTTCTCCTTATCCGGACCGGCAGCAAGGCTCACAATATCAGGCTTTGCTCCCTGGCGAAACGAAAGGGCATGCAACTTAAGGCAGACGGCAGTGGATTATTCCGGCTCACAGACTGTGGTGGCACCGGCGTCCGCATTGCCGGGGACAGCGAAGAAAGTATTTTATTCGCCCTGGGTATGGAATATGTGCCCCCGGAGAGGAGGGAATGATGGAACTGAAACTAGCAATCGCTGCCATTACTTTGGAATTTGACACGGCAACCTTTAATTTTTCACCGTTTAATTCGACACATGAAGGATACGCCGTTCTCAAAGAAGAAGTTGACGAACTCTGGGATGAGATAAAAAAGAAAGCAGAAAATCGGAGCCCTGAAAAATTACGAAAAGAAGCCTCGCAAGTTGCGGCCATGGCACTGCGGTTTCTGGTGGATTGCACGTAAATGAGTAACATCCTTGTCGCCGACGAAAACCAGTTTAAAAGTCTCACCAATGCCTTGAAAGTTTGGGCACGCGGTAAGGATTTCGCCCTCCGTGTCGATGGCCCTTTCACCCGGCTGGAAGGCATGTCCTACTGGTCCGTTTGGGTGAAGGTATTTGGCGAAAACGAGGACTGGGGAATGCACCTTTATGACGACGGACGTATAGAGAGGGTGTGCTGAAAGATGAAACCATACGAATTATTTATAGACAAAAACGGGGAAAAAGAACTTGTTAAAGCCATAGCTCTAATTGCCTTTGTTGAAGACCACGAGAACCATACGATTACTCTCCGAATGTTTGACCAACCGGAAATTTCTGAAAAATGGTGGCGTAGTGGTATCACTTCGATGTACGAAGGTCTCGATATGGCAATGGCAGACCGTCAGGCAAGAATGCTAATTAAAAAGGCAAAGTAATTTAAATGGTAATAACCGCGCCGGGGAAAACCGAAGCCAAGCACCCCAACCCGGAGTTCTGCTCCCGGGTGCTGGCTGTGCTCTACGGACACAACGGCAAGCAGAACGCCATCAAGGGCATGGAAATCGCGGCCCGGCTGGGGTTGCGGTCTGACCGGGCGGTGCAGTTGGCCATCCTCACCCTGATCGAGGACGGGGAAGCCATCGCCAGCAGTTGCTCCGAGGACGAGGACACCGGCGCCCGGATGGGTTACTACTACCCTATCACCGAGGCAGAAGCCCAGGATTACATACAGCAGCTCCGGGGCCGGGCGCTGGGAGATTACCACCGTTATAAAAAATTCAAAGGCAACTGGAAGCGCAAGAAAGAGCGAGTGCTCCAGCTCCGGTTCGGCATTACCCAGCCGGTACTGTTTAACTAGAAAGCGAGGAGAAACTAATGGGACATGGTCGGCGGATGACAAATTATATGCACGCGGTAGCTATTAACGTTTGCGCCATGCGGGACGGCGGCATTTACTGTCGTCATTGCGGGCGCAAAGTCGGCGACCCGACAACAGAGAAAGAGCGCGCCCGGGGACAGCCGCAATATTTAGAAAAAATGCAAGTTGACCACATTGACGGTGACCCCAACAACAATCCTCCGGACGGTACCAACTGGCAACTCTTATGTATGACGTGCAATCTTAAAAAGGGCAACCAACCGGAGCATCCGGTAACCAGTCCCAGGGAGAAGCGGATGGCGGAAATTGTACGGAAGGAAAAAACTTCCCTACAAGATGCCGCCCACGAGGTTAAGCAGAAGGTGGATTATAGCGCTGGTGATGTCTCGGTGCAGATTAACGGTATCTGCCAGGCGCGGTTTGTGGACTGGCTGATGAGCAAGATAAAGCATTACGGGGTATATCCCAAGAAAGACGCCATCAACGGCGGCGCCTATATTGCCGGCTGCAACATCCTGACTACTAAACGATATTTGGAACCGCTCACCAGTCCGGAGGGACCATTGCAGGAAATCAAGAGCGATGGGGAAACCTTACTGACGATGCGCATGGAAGGCGAATGATATGAGACTCGACGAACGAGAGTTAGCAGGGAATATTTCACCGGATGTCCGCGCCGCTAACCCGGCGGTGTTCGGGCAACCGGTACTAGGTATTACACCGCCTGAGCCTTGGCCGCGGTTAGGAAAAACTAAACAATCCCCGGTGCCGGGCAAGTACCATGCCGTTAAGACCGAACACAACGGCATTATCTATCACTCCAAGAAAGAGGCAAAAAAGGCTGCGGAATTGGATTTACGGGTGAAGGCCGGGTCCATCGACTTCTACCTGCGCCAGGTACCTTTCACGCTGCCGGGTGGCATCGTCTACAGGGCTGATTTTGTGACGTTCAAGGCAGAATGGATAGCCGGACCGCCATCGGACAGAACTCACATCTGGAAAATAAAGGTCATCGAGGTTAAAGGCTTCAAGACCCCGGAGTGGAAGATGAAACTTAAATTATTCCGGGCAACATATCCCAGCCTTGATTTGGAGGTGTGCTGAGGTGAACGAATTATGACAATCGCACCGGCGACCTGTGCAGTACATCGTTGGTACACTCCCGATAGTGGAGACGGTATTGCTCTTTGCACCTGTCTGGAATGCGGAGAAAATCAGTGGCAGGCTACCAACGGCTCCATGCAAATGGTAAAAGAAGCCAACCGCCGTAATGCCCGCGATGGATATCCGCTTATTCAATTAAACCAACACCCATCTTCTTTGCCGGCGGTCCCGGCTCCCCAGAGGGTGATGGTAGTTCCGATGCCGGTGAAAACCCCTACTGTTAATAAAGTTGTCCCGGCTGCCGGCAGAAAACCGGAACCTGTTAAAGAGAAGAAACGCCGACCACCCCGGGAGAAAAAACCAAAGAAACCGGTGAAGGTCTGGACGTCTTCCGGGAAACACCAGCACCGCTGGACAGAAGAAGAACTCGGACTGGTTCGGTTGCATTATGACGGCACCAGGGCAAGCGTTGAGTCTCTATGTCGAATCACCGGCGCCACTTTCTTCGGCGTCAAAGGCCAGATTATGCGGCTCGGATTGGCGCGTGTAAAACCGGCAGATTGGTCGGAGAAAGAACTTATTTATCTTGAAAGGCATATCCACCGGCAATCGGTCAAAACCATCTCCAAAGCGTTGGGGCGCTCAATTAATGCAATAAAGGTTAAAGCCACCCGGCTGCATTATAAACTTCGTGACCGTGATGGCTGGTACACCAAGCGAGAGGTATCAGAAATCTGCGGGGTGGACCATCACCGGGTGCAAAGCTGGATTGACCATAATGAACTCAAGGCGAGTTACCATTTCCCCGGCTGCAAGCCAACAAAAAAAGGGATGGCCATGTGGCACATTGAAGAAAAAGATTTCGCGGCATTTTTGAAAGCCCATTGCCAGGAACTGCAGGGGAGGAATATAGACATCTTCCAAATACTGACTATCTGCGGGGTAATGGATGCCGATAATTGACAATATGAGATGCCCGAACGGAGATTGCCGGGGCACCTTGTTTGTTGATATTGAAGACGGCGAAGAGATAGCCGAATGTAATTTATGCAATCACAGTTGGACGTTAAAAGAGTTGGAAAAAATAAAAAATATGCAGATGGAGGAAATGATGGCAAAATACGACGATTTACTGCCCCGTGTAAAAGAACTCTTTAATCAGGGGGTCCCCCTGGCGGAAATAGAGAGACAACTGAAGATCCCTAAAAACTGTATTTGGCCAGCTATTTCTAAATGGCGCGTGAACGGGATGATAGGACCTGACGAGCTGAAACCGAAGCGGGTAGCAGCCGGCGCCTCTGTCAAACCCGCTGTCAAAATTACCGAGGAAATTGACAAAAACGTTGACAACCCTCCGGCAGCCCCGGAGAAAACGATTAAAGCCCCCGGCGCCGGCAAAATAACCCCGCCGACGGTTACCTGGGGGGATAGCATTAAATCATTTTCTCATGGCGAGCTTCTAAGTTATATCATCGGCTACCGGCAGGCAATTCTGGATATGGTGAGTAAGCGGTGAAGAAGGATGCCGGTGTTGCCACAAAAACCCGGTGCCGGTGGGATGAAAAGAAGGATATGCTCCGGTGCGAGAATTGGGAATGCTCCCGGTATATGAACAAAATCAAAACGGTGAGGAGAGAAAATGATTAAAAAATGGCGTCCAATGGAATTTGATAGTGCCAGAATTGCCGGAGAGGTGCTTATGGAACGGCACATCGGCTCCCCTATTTACTGGGAATCCTCGGTTATGTGCGCCCTGGTTGAAGCTGGTGCGGACGCGATGTTGAAAGCCTTAAGAAATCAGGGTTACCACGTGGATGGTGCTGCCGTATTCACTTGCGTTGCGCGTGGTATGACAATGAGGAACCGCGATAATACCGGCACCTATATATTTATTGTAGATGACTACGAAATAGACCCCTCAGGCGCTTTCATAAAAGATTATATTGAGCCACCGCTATCCAACGAGCCAACCGTATGGGATGGTGCTCGTAAAATCTTGAGACAGCAACCCAATTTAGATTGCATAGACAACGGTACGCTGCTCACTGATTACCACCAGCACCCGGCAACTAAGGTCATAGAGACGGGATATTTCTGCCTTACTTGTGGCATGCAGACACCTTATTCTGGTTTGAACGAAATAACCAAGAAATTTGAATTAAACGAACGGCACCATTGCCCCGACCCCGGTGGACGCGGTATAGCCTTCAAGGAGAACAACTAATGAGCCGACGTAAAGACATCGCCCGTGCCATTGCCGGTCACCCGTTCCGCAACCGGGCGCCGGTGCATCCGTTAATGCTCACCTGCAGTAAGTGCCACGGTACTATGACGGAATACCTCGTTGAGAGCCACATCAATGACTGTCAGGGCGGTAAGGCAAAGTGCGGTAAATGCAAGAAGTACATCGACGCTCATGAATTCGTCAAACACTTCAAAGACTGCCCCGGCCGGGTGGGTGTGGATGAAACGAGAGAGAGAGCGAGAGAGAGCGATAAAGCTCCCGGATAAACATACATACATATATATAAGGAAGGGTATTGGTGATGGTGGATGTGTTGAAGGGAAAGGAAGTGGTTGAGTATGAGGACGCAGAAGTGGAACCGTTTACCCGTAATAGAAAGGATTTGGTAGCTTGCTACCATTAACAGGAGGTAATAGACTTGTCGGATTGCGATACCTGCTCACCTCGTTATTACTGTGGATATGCCAATGCTCCCTGGTACCCGATGTCGGCATTAAACAACCTCTGCCGTGTGCAGTGTATCTTTCTCATCGAACACCTAGACCTCCTGGAAGATGGCAAGTATCCCGTCAATCCCAAAGAAACCGGTTACACCGGCATTGACCCAGCCATCCGTGTCAGCGCCCGTTCCACTCCCCGGTGGATGGTTGTGGCTGAACTCTATTCGGAAATAACAGGACGTTTACGGACATGTGGAGATGCAGGTGAAGCCCTTGTTGATGAGATACAGAACTGGCATAAGAACCTCCCTGTTACCGTGGGTGACTATCGCATTGAATACTGGCAGCTAAGCCGGCCAGCACAGAAAGCGTTAAACTACATCAGCGGCGCCAAGCAACGTTTGATGACTTTCTCTGAATGGAAGAAACAAACCAAATATCGGGAGAAATTGAATACTAAAGGGTCTTTTTCCCTTATAAATTTCACCCCTACTTGACAAGAAACACTATCGGTGGTATCTTTTTACTTGAGGTACTACTATCCCTAGTACCTGCGGAGCTCCTCTTTATGAGGGGCTTTTTTATTTGGAACCCCTTATTCTATAAGCCGCTTTCGCCAAGCGGGCATAAACCTCCTCCTTATCCCTGCCGCCTCATCAGCGGCGGGGAGTCAATAACGCAGGGTAGAGCAGTCCGGCAGCTCGTCAGCCCCATACGCTGAAGGTCACAGGTTCAAATCCTGTCCCTGCTACCAAATACATTTCTCAAGAAATACAAGCGGAGGTATCATGCCGCAGAAACCACCCAGAGGATGTGCACGTTCCGGATGTCCCAACCTGACAACCAATCGTAGTGGTCTCTGTGACCTGCATGACAAGCAAGCCCAGCAGGCAGCTGATGCACGTCGTGGGACCGCTACACAGCGCGGCTATGATGCCAGGTGGCGCAAAGCCCGCGTCATTTATCTACGGGAGCATCCTCTCTGTGTTCATTGCCAGCAAGAAGGACTTATAGTCGCTGCCACCCAGGTTGACCATATCATCCCCCACCGTGGTGATTATGAGTTGATGTGGGATGAAAGCAACTGGCAAAGTCTTTGTACTCATCACCACTCCCTCAAGACCGCATCCGAAGATGGAGCGTTTGGTAACAAGCGAGCCTAGGGGATAGGGGGGTAAATCTCTGCAGTCTTTTCGACGGAAAC
>Ga0265297_10003790_pt1 | contig 26359 bp, 24 predicted proteins | sample Munlanlwell13791_FD_192502 | JGI IMG/M metagenome (GOLD analysis project Ga0265297, IMG submission 192502) | Leachate microbial communities from a municipal landfill in Southern Ontario, Canada - Leachate well 137-91 | ecosystem: Engineered > Solid waste > Landfill > Unclassified | place...
CAAGCAGGGTATCAATGTTATTGATGAGTTTTTTCATTAAAGCGGCTCCGGGTTGTTTTCATAATGGCGACAGTGAGTCTGATTGCGTAGTAAAGGCAATATGGCCGTCAAGGCATATATTTATAGTGGTGTTTATGCCTATTGCCTGCATCCATGTAGGCAAGAATAGTTAGTTTTGCAAGGCTTGTGTCACGGCGCGGATGTCCGGCATAACCCAGGTGGGGCGGTAATCCGATGTCTTAAAATCTTCTTCGGTGGATACGCCCGATAAAACCATAAGGCTGCGTATGCCGGTGCGAACGGCGCCAAGAATGTCAGTTTCCAGCCGGTCACCGATAGCGACTGTTTGAGCAGGGTCAACGCCCAGCAACGCGAGGGCTTGCTGATAGATGATGGGCTCGGGTTTGCCGATGATGGTTGGCGTTACGCCGGTGGCGGCCGTTAATGCGGCCAGAATTGCGCCGTTGCCGTGGGTGAGGCCGCGTTCTGTGGGTAACGTGGTATCGGCATTGGTGCCAATGAATTTGGCGCCGGCGCGAATATTCAGCGTAGCGGTTGCCAGTTTGTCCCATGACAAGTTTTTATCCATGCCGCAGACAACAATATCAGCCCCCATGTCGGGATTGTCTTTGTCGTCATTCAATTCATAGAGATCGGTCAGGGTAAAGCCGCGTTCAATAAGCGGTTGCCTGGCGCCATCTTCGCCGATTACAAATACGCGGCTTTCTGCGGGATTGTTATGTTCGCTCAGGTACAGTGCTGTCGCCATGCTGGAGGTCAGGATTTCATTGTGGGTAACTTCCACGCCCATCTGCGCCAGTTTGATTACATACTGTTCTTGAGTCAGCCGGGCGTTGTTGGTCGCCAAAATAAAGCGGATTTGTTGATTGCGCAGGGTTTGAAAAAAGTCAGTCAGTCCGGGCATTGGTTGATCGCCATGCCATAAAACGCCATCCATATCGATAATGAGTGCGCGAATATTGGTAAAAGGTTCCATCAGGTTGTTTCTCTCTAATAATTGGTTTTTGTTTGAAGCTTGACATAAAGCGCTTGATTTTGTCCAGGCTCACGTCGTAACGGCTGGAAATCGGATCAGTAGTGCGAGTTATGCGATATTTATAGATGATGTTAGCTGTAGGCTGATTGCTGGCCTGTCGAAATACTTGCAATTAATCATGCTCTTATCTACGGTTCTGCGGTGGTATGGGTGGGTTTCGGGGGTAAAGAATCTCTCATATTGATGAGTCCGGGTTTAAGGGGCATTCTACCGGGCTGAATGAGATAATTATGAAGGGCAAGTTGACTTGATCTCAGGCATATAAATTTAAAGCCCATAACATTCCGTTTGTATCTTTCGTTCATCCGGCTGTTATTCATGCGCCAACGTAGAACATTGGGCATTGGGCATTGACATCGATCCCCTTTCTACTTTAAAGTTACGTTCGCATAAAGAGTAAGTAACTAAAATTATAACTATTACTATAACCCATCGGAGCACGCATCATGGCAAAACCATTAATACAAATGGCATTAGATTCATTAGATTTCGATCAAACAGTAGGCCTTGCTACCTTAGTAGCTCCTTACGTTGATATCTTTGAAATCGGAACTCCATGCATTAAATATAACGGCCTTAACCTGGTTAAAGAATTAAGAGCAAGATTCCCAGAGAAACTGCTTTTGGTTGACCTTAAAACTATGGACGCAGGCGAATACGAAGCAACACCTTTCTATGCAGCAGGTGCTGATATTTGTACAGTTCTAGGCGTATCCGGCCTTGCAACTTGTGCAGGCGTTATCAAAGCAGCAAATGCATACGGTGCAGAAGCCCAAATCGATTTAATTAATGTTGAAGATAAAGTGGCGTGTGCACGCGCAACTGCTGAAATGGGTGCTCATATCATGGGTATTCATACAGGTCTGGACGCGCAAGCAGCAGGTCATACGCCTTTCGCTGATTTGAACGACATCGCAAGATTAGGCTTAAACGTCAGAATTTCTGTTGCCGGTGGTATTAAACCGTCAACTGTACAAGATGTAGTTCGCGCAGGCGCAAACATCATCGTTGTTGGCGCTGCAATCTATGGCGCGGCTTCACCTGCTGATGCAGCGCGTGAAATTCGCGAATTGGTTGACGCGGTATAATTATGCATCAGCAACTTATCATAGAAAAGATTTCAGGTGTTCTTGAAGCTACAGATGATACCTATGATGTAAAGTTGACCCAATTGCTCGATAGCGCCAAGCGCATATTTATCGCAGGTGCTGGGCGTTCCAAGCTTGTTGGAAATTTCTTTGCAATGAGACTGGTTCATGGCGGTTACGATGTCAGCGTCGTCGGTGAAATTGTCACGCCTAGCATTAAAAACGGTGACTTGTTGATCATTATTTCCGGTTCTGGAGAGACTGAGCAACTAATAGCATTCACTAAAAGTGCAAAAAAAATAGGTGCTAAGATAGTCTTAATATCTGCAAAAAACAGTTCGACCATTGGCGACTTGGCAGATGCGGTATTTCAAATCGGTAACGCGGAGCAGTATGGTAAGGTGTTAGGAATGCCTATGGGGACTGTGTTTGAACTATCTACCTTGTTTTTCTTGGAAGCAACCATTTCTCATATTATCCATGAAAAGGGAATTCCAGAAGAAATCATGAGAGAAAGGCACGCTAATTTAGAATAGCTGCACAGGAACGAGTGGTTATGACCACTCGTTCTAATCCTTGTGGGTAACCGCCGAAAGAACATTTCGTGGCAGAGTCGAATAGACTGAAAAGTCACCATTTAGTAATCTAATAATAGTAAGGAGAAGAATATGACTTCGCGTCGAGAATTAGCGAACGCCATACGCGCTTTGAGCATGGATGCCGTGCAGAAAGCAAACTCTGGACATCCAGGCGCACCTATGGGCATGGCGGACATTGCCGAGGTTTTATGGAATGATCACCTGCGCCACAATCCGTCCAACCCAAAGTGGTCAGATCGTGACCGTTTTGTACTTTCCAACGGTCACGGATCAATGCTGATTTATTCGTTATTGCATCTGAGTGGCTATGATTTGCCCATGAGTGAATTAGCCACTTTCCGTCAACTACATTCAAAATGTGCGGGACACCCTGAATACGGTTATGCGCCAGGTGTTGAAACAACGACTGGTCCGTTAGGACAGGGCATTGCCAATGGTGTTGGTTTTGCGATGGCTGAAAAACTGCTTGCAGACCAATTCAATCGACCAGGTCATAAAATTGTTGACCACCATACCTATGTGTTCATGGGTGATGGCTGTTTGATGGAAGGTATTTCTCATGAGGCCTGTTCATTAGCAGGTACTTGGGGTTTAGGCAATCTAATCGCTTTCTGGGATGACAACGGTATTTCTATTGATGGTCATATTGAAGGCTGGTATACGGACGATACGGCAAAACGTTTTGAGGCGTATGGCTGGCATGTTCAGTCAGTAGATGGACATAATCCAGAAGAGATTAATAAGGCAATTGCCACGGCTAAAGCGGTAACTGATATGCCTTCATTGATCTGCTGCAAAACAACTATTGGTTTTGGTTCGCCAAACAAAGCAGGTACCCATGAATGTCATGGTGCGGCTTTAGGCGAAGCAGAGGTCAATCTGACTAAAGCTGCTCTAGGTTGGGATCATGGTCCGTTTGAGATTCCTGCCGATGTCTATGCTGGATGGGATGCTAAAGCAAAAGGTGCGAAAGCTGAGGCAGCGTGGGATGCTAAATTCTCTGCCTACGCGGCGGAGTATCCAGAATTAGCAGAAGAATTCAAACGTCGTATGGCTGGTGAGTTGCCTGCTAATTGGAAGACTGCGACTGATGCATTGATTGCTGAGACCAACGCAAAAGCAGAAAACCTGGCTTCGCGTCAATCTTCACAAAAAGTGATCGGCGGATTAGCCCCTACATTACCTGAATTTTTAGGTGGTTCTGCGGATTTGACAGGCTCTAACTTAACCAGTTGCAGCAGCTTTAAACATGTCAGCGGTAAAGAGCCAGGTAATTACATATCCTACGGTGTGCGTGAGTTCGGTATGTACACTATTATGAACGGTATGGCGTTACATGGTGGCTTATTACCTTACGGCGGAACATTCCACATGTTCTCCGATTATGCAAAAAGTGCTTTGCGTATGTCAGCGTTAATGAAAATTCGCACCATTGCTGTTTTAACCCATGATTCTATTGGGCAAGGCGAAGACGGTCCAACACATCAGCCGATTGAGAACACTTCTGCTATGCGTTACATTCCAAATATGGATGTCTGGCGGCCTGCCGATACCACGGAAACGGCCGTTTCTTGGGTCATGGCGGTTGAACGTATGACAGGACCTACAAGCTTGGTGTTAAGTCGACAAGGATTACCTTTCATAGCGCGTACTGATGATCAAATCGCAGCTATCCGCAAAGGGGCTTATGTCATTTCTGAAGCGGCGGGTAAAGCCCAGGTTATCCTGATTGCAACCGGTTCAGAAGTCGACTTAGCGATAAAATCGCAAGCAGCCTTAGCAGAAAAAGGAATTCAAGCGCGTGTTGTTTCGATGCCTTCAACAAATGTATTTGACCGTCAAGATCAAGCTTATAAAGACAGCATATTAACACCGGGGGTGAAACGTGTTGCGATTGAAGCAGGTATTACTGATTTTTGGCGTAAATATGTTGGCTTAGATGGCGCAGTTGTCGGTATTGATACTTTCGGCGAATCTGCACCGGGCGGCGTATTGATGAAGCACTTCGGCTTTACTGTTGAAAACGTTGTTAAAAACGTAGAAGCGGTACTTTAATTTTAAAAGCCATATCTGTGTTGGTTGTTACTCATTGAGTAGACTTAGAAATGATTGAATTGAGTGCTAATTCATCGATAAGTCAAAGGTACAACGCAGATATGGCTATTCCAAAAACAATGCAGAGAGGGGGATACACGCGTGAAAATAAATAATTTGACGAATGGTTTAGTTGCTACGCTGTTATTAGCCAGTCCTATCGTAGGAGCGGAAACGGAATATCCGGCAGCAGATTTCAAACCAAAAGTGATTTACCAAGATCCGGCATACAGCCAAACCAAGTCTACGCCTGCGCCTGCGGCGGCAGTTAAGGAAGAAACATCGGCTGAGTCCGATTCAAAATATCCGGCGGCGGACTTTGAACCCAAAGTCTTATATAAGGATGCTGGCTATAAGCCAAGTCAGCTTCCGGAAACATCGCCTATAACCGAACGCGCTACAGCAGCGGATTCAACAGCAGTAAGCGCGCCGTTAAAAGCCGAACAAGACTCCAAGATGAGTTACCTGTTGGGGTTGGTTGTTTTTGCAGTGGTTGGATATATCTTCCTAGGAAAACGCGAGAAAAAAGCTACAGTTAGCCATTCTCCAGTTTATTCTGGACATGTTAGCGGGCTTTCAGGGGTTGCTCGATACTTGAGAAAGCATAATATGATTGCCGCCACTGGCGTTGCAAGATATTTGGAAAGCCAAGTCGTGGTTGAAAAAGAAACAGCCGCTGCGGCTGTAAGTGGAGTTGAAAAGTATCTGGAGAAGCAGGCTACATCTGCAAAAGAAAAAGCAGAACAAGCGGGAACTGGAGTTGAAAAGTACATGCGCAACCGGGGGTGATAAGTGGATCAAAATTACTTGATCGATTTAGTGTCTGGGTTATTTGGGAACAAAAAGAAAAATGAGTCCCTGCCCAGTGCCCGCGTGTATATTAGTGATCCTAGTGGACTTACTGGGGTTGCTAGGTATTTGAAAAGCCAAGAAATTGTGCCGGTGTTAAGCGGAGTTGCTAGATATCTGAAAAACATGGAAGAGTTGTCACCAGCAAATGTAGTTGCTGGTGACTTAGATAGTCAGGAAATAGCACAGGGAGGTGTGTTGGAAGCAATAGCAAATGAAGTTGATCAGAATCTTGAAACACAGGAAGAAGTTGTATCCCCGAGCAGTGTTGCCAGATATTTGGCTAGACTGGAACAGTTTCCTGTAAGCACTGTGGCCAAGTACATGGCGAGACAGGCTATACTCGCAAAAAAAGCGCCGAAAATAAGCGGTGTTGCCAAGTATATGGCTAAACATACGGATGTTACCAACAAAACGCCCTTGACAAGCGGCGTTGCTAAGTATTTGGAAAATAAAGATAAAATGCCGGGTATGAGCGGTGTTTCTAAGTATTTAATTAAGCGATCTATATCTGCCAAAAGCACAGCCGCAACTGGTGTTGCTAAATACTTGGAAGACGAATCTATCGCGGCGAGAAAAGCTGCTGCTGCTGCAATAGTCGCCAGATACTTGGAAGAACAGCGCATAGTCGCTATAGAGCAAGAAAAAGAAAAAGAAAAACAGCGATTGTTAGCTATAGAAAAAGAGATGGAAAAAGCAAAGGAAAGGGAAGCTGCCGCTGCCGCAGCAACTGGTGTGGCTAGATATTTGGAAGAGCAAGCAATTTTGGCGAATAAAAAACCACCGGTAAGCGGTGTTTCAAAGTATGTGGCAAAACAAATTTTATCTAGAAAAGAAGTCCCTGTTTTAAGTAGCGTTGAAAAGTACATTGCAAACCAAGCAAGAAATGCAAAAGCGGTGCCGATTGTGAGTCGAGTTGCCAAGTATGTTGAAAGAGAAGCAATGGCGGCAAGAAAAATGCCTAAAGCAAGCGGGGTTGCAAAATATCTGGAAAGACAGTCTGTATTACCGATTGCAAGTGGTGTCTCTAAATATATGGTCAGACAAATAATTGCTGCAAGAGCAAATCAGGAAAAGGTGTAGTTGAGCGTTCTCGGTAAAGTGTTGGTGTCTTGGTCAAGCGTGACTCGGCAGGTTTGCAACTAAAATAGTCATTCAGGGTTGTGTTCAAGCGCTAGTTATAATTTATCTACCGGGTTCCGATAATGTTGTACGGATGGATTCGCTGGCGGCATCGATAATTAGCTCCAAAATGAGATGAATTCAATTTTGGAGCTCTGCGAAAATTACTCATTAAAAATAAAAGTTCACCTCAAATTGGGCATAGTATTGATGTTTCCATTTTGATGGTGAACTCTTGTCACTACGGTATAATCCCGCCCTGTAATTATATTGGATGACATGCGTCTATATTCTGAATGTATTGAATATGACGAGTGTATGTTCTGTTTTTTAATTTTAAAATAAAAGGAGCCCCTAATGGCCAAGACTTTACTCGAACAATTGAGAGAAATGACGGTGGTTGTAGCCGATACTGGTGATATTCAGGCTATTGAAACTTTCAAACCACGCGATGCGACAACTAATCCTTCGTTGATTACAGCGGCTGCTCAAATGCCGCAGTATCAAGGAATCGTCGACGACACATTGACAGGTGCAAGAGAGACTTTGGGTAAAGATGCATCTGCTGCGCAAGTAGCTACCCTCGCTTTTGAACGCCTAGCCGTTTCTTTTGGAAAGAAGATCCTTGAAGTCATTCCAGGGCGGGTTTCAACTGAGGTAGATGCTCGACTTTCATACGACACCGATGCCAGCGTCCGTGTTGGCCGTGAATTGATCGCTATGTACGAAGCCTTAGGAGTCTCGCGCGAACGCGTTCTAATCAAAATTGCTGCGACTTGGGAAGGTATACAGGCTGCTGCAGTTCTTGAAAAGGAAGGCATTCATACCAACCTGACTTTATTATTTGGCCTGCATCAAGCGATTGCTTGTGCGGAGAACGGAATTACCCTGATTTCACCCTTTGTTGGCCGTATCCTGGATTGGTACAAAAAAGATACCGGCCGGGATTCTTATGCGCCTGCTGAAGATCCAGGTGTCCTGTCAGTCACGGAAGTTTATAACTACTACAAAAAATTCGGCTATAAAACCGAAGTTATGGGAGCTAGCTTCCGTAATATTGGCGAGATTGTTGAGTTAGCGGGGTGTGATTTATTGACTATTGCCCCATCCCTATTGGCTGAACTTCAGTCTACCGAAGGCAATTTGGAGCGTAAGCTGGATCCTAAAGACGCGGCTAACGCTTCAATTGAAAAACTGACTATTGATAAGGCGACTTTCGATAGAATGCATGCTGAAAATCGTATGGCTTCTGAGAAACTTGCAGAAGGTATTGATGGATTTACCAAGGCGTTAGAGTCGTTAGAAGAATTTCTCGCAGCACGCTTGGCGAGTTTGGAAGGGTAAAACGCATTTTAAATGCGGAGATGATTGTCTGTATTTAAGTATCAGAGCAAGGCGGCATGCTAATCTTGTTACGACATGTTACATGCTGCTTTTTTCTAAAAGATTAAAAACTTGCCTATTCTATAGAGGTACAAACGCCGACAGTACCCCGTTATGCTGGAAATGGCTTTATATTAACAAAATAAATGATGAATTGTTGGTAGACGTATAGGCCTAAGGTTTTATCAACGATGTTCATGCGTAGATGATTGATTATTCGATAGTCTTCCGGATTATCTGCAAACAAATTTCCCAAGTATCGGATAGGTACGATTCTCGAACATAATATTAAAACCGGTTTAGAACGTTTCCAGTTCTTTAGTGCGGTAACATCGTTCATTCTCGGCTGATATTCTTCAGCGTCAAGTAAAACAACTCCAGCGCTTCCTCATCGCTGGGAAACACTGCCTTTTCCGCTTCGGCTGCGTCATTAGACGATGGAGGAATTTCCATTCAGTTTGATTTTGGCTTCTTCAATCTTGTTAAGCTGCGGCTGTCTCCTGCTAAATATCGTTGAAGCAAAATTTACACTTGCTTACTCCAAATTGGGCTACCTGAGCTCAATTAACCGCTGCTTGATATAGTTCGCAATGGATTCTTTCAAAGTGTTTTTACTGAGCGCTTGCTGATAGGCCTCGCGGGCAATTCTTGAATTGCCGAGTTTTTCTTGGGATAGAGCAAGGCCTAGCCAGTTTTCGGCTTTTTCCGGGTTGATCGTTATTAGTCTTTGATAAGTTTTAGCTGCGTTATTAAATGATTGCAGTTGCTGATAGGATGCCGCCAATAGGGATAAATAGGTTTCGTCATTAGAATCGCTTGTTAAATCAATGCGCTGAAGTGTTTTAAGTGCACTGCCTGGATTTTTTTGTTGAAGGAATAGCTGTGCGCGGGTGTTGATAAATTGCAGGTTGTCAGGAAATAAAATCAGACTTTGATCCAGGAAATCGGCTGTTTTATTAATTTGTCCCTGATTATGCAGTTTTTTAGCCAGTAATAATCGAGCCTTAAGGTGTCGCGGATCGAGCTTAAGGATTTCTTCCAGTTTGTTGATCGTTGAATAGTCATCAAAACTATTTTCTGCCTGGCGATAAAGTAAATCGGCCTGTTGTTTATCGGTTATTTGTTTGATCAGGGCCGGTTTAGGAGGAATGGGAGTATTTTTAATAGGTTGGGCAGGAATAGTTTCTGGCGCGGCTTGACTGGGTGCTGCTGGAGTCGGTTGAGCTGGCGGCGGAGGTTGCAGTGCTGGTGTGGGTTGGATTGTCGGAACCGGCTGAGTTGCCGCATTATTTTCCGGTAGTTTCGGTTCGATTTGGGGTACAGTGTCGGATACGGCGTTTGGTGTAGCCAGTACCTGTTCATAGGGAGCAATAGGTGTGGGATCTTTTTGATTGTTTTCCGCAATGATTACTGGGGGTGTTTTAGTCAGTGTATTGCTGTGTAGATAAGCCCAATAAGTGCCGCCTGTCGCAATAATAGCCAATAAAGTCCAGATCAAGAAAGGGCGTTTTGACGATGGAGCGTGTGTTACCTGAATATTATGTTGCAGAGTCGGGGGAGTATTATTAATTGTGTTGCGATTTTCAAGATCGCGTAACATTTGGTTGATCAGACTCATAATATAACTTTACTGGTCAACCACAGATAAAGGCTGGCAACAATTGCGAGTAACAGCAGTAGCAAGTAGCGTTTGCGGGCGTCCAAGAAACTAAGTTTGGTGTCAGCGTCCTCGGTATCCAGTGCGGCCAGATAAACCTGCTTTACGCCAATTGACGAGAGGCCTTTGCCATAAGCCGCGAGCATCGCTTTATTGGCCAATATATTAATCAGTCTGGGAATGCCGCGACTATAGCGATGCATGGCTTTAATGGCCAATCTGGAGAAGATGTTTAAACTGCCCATGCCGGCGATGCGTAGCCGGTGTTTAATGTAATCGGCAACATTCTGCTGCGTGAGCGGTTTAAGCATGTAACTAAAGGTAATGCGCTGCCTGAGTTGCCGGATAGCTTTGTCGCGCAGTTGCTCATCAAGTTCAGGCTGGCCAAATAACACAATTTGCAAAAGTTTTTGTTTTTCGGTTTCCAGATTGGTGATAAGTCGCAACGTTTCTAATGTTTCAATCGACATGGACTGGGCTTCATCGATAATCAATACCGGTTTTTTTCCGTTAGCGGCGCTATTGATTAGAAAATCGTTAATCAGATTCATCAGGCCGTTTTGTCCGGTATGACGGGGGTATTCAATACCCATTTCATTGGCAATTGCCATCAGCAGACCCACTGGCGGCAGGCGGGGGTTAGGAATATACGCCGTTTCGAAAGGTTCCGGTAATTCATTCAGCAATTTTCTGCACAGCATGGTTTTGCCGGTACCGACGTCACCGGTAATTTTGATAAATCCTTCCCCGTTGTGTAGAGCAATCAGTAATACGTTGAGTGCTTCTAAATGAGAGGGCAGGTCACAAAAAAACTGGGTGTCGGGTGTTAAACCGAATGGCTGAGCATTGAGACCAAAGTGTGTTTTATACATAAATAACTTCAAAAGTGTTTTTCATGATGATGTTGCTATTATCGCAACTACGCGCGTGCTTTTGTCGGCAATACAGATTTTGCGGTCGTAGCCGGACTTTTGCAAATTATTTCCAGCGGGGCTGGGAATCAAGTTTTTCGAAGCGTCGTTTACTGGAATTTATGTCATTTTGCCAGTCGGCATCGCTGCCGATAAATGTGGCTTTAAGCAATATAATCAATTCGGATTTTTTGGTTTCACCAGTGTTGATTCTAAATAGATTGCCGATATACGGAATTCCTGCCAACCCGGTAATACCTTGTTTGTTTTCAGTATCAGTCTCCTGCATCAGGCCGCCCAGAACAATTATTTGACCGTTTTTGGCCTTGACTATGCTGTCCGATTCCCTGACCGTGGTTAATGCCAGCGGTAAAGTTATGTCAAGACCGAAATCCTTGGTATCTTTTTTTACTTGGCTAATCGAAGGGTGGATATGCAGGGTAATATCATCATTGTCATCGATTTGGGGCGTAACAGCTAGCGATATGCCGGAAAAGAAAACATCGATAAGGATAGTCGGTCCGGTGGAGGCAGTGGTCGATGTGCCTGGCGTTCCACCGGTAAAACCGGTAGCGAAATATTCGTCCGCTCCAACTTTAATGATGGCTGTCTGGTTATTCAAAGTCGAAATCCTCGGGCTGGACAACACATTGGTTTTTCCTTGGCTTTCCATCAGTTCGACAAAGGCGCGAAAATCACCGGAGTTGGCCCCCAAGGTAAAAATAGAAGTAAATGTAGCTGGATTCATCGCACCAACGCCCGTTAACAGTGGCGCTTTGTTGATGCCTTCTTTGACGATGCTTTCCCAGTTGACGCCATCCTGGTGACTATCGTCAAGGTCGACTTCCAGTATTTTAGCCTCAAGGATGACCTGCCGGCTGATTTGGGACTGGGTATCAGATAGGAAGCTTTCTATTTCACGTAGCTGCATGGGTTTTGCGCGGACAATCACAATACCTGATTGCTGGTTAATATCGACTGTCGCTTGTGGATCGACGGCAATAATGTGGTTTAAAGTATCTTTCAGTTCTTGCCAGAAGTCTGTTTTTGTAATAGTGCGCACGGAACTGCTTGAAGAACCGGTGGCGGTTCCCTGCGGGTTGTTTCCCTGGGGATTGCTTCCTTGCTGGCCGCCACCGCTGCCGCCGCCACTCCCTCCCTGTGAGCCGCTTCCTTGCGAGCTGCCGCTTCCCTGTGGGTTGCCGCTTTGACCGCCTTGTCTGCCGGACGATACGCTGGTATTTGAGTTACCTATCCTGAGCAAATCCAGCCGGTCTATTTTAAAGGTTTTAGTCTGCAAGGTTGCAGGGTAGATGATGTAACCCATATCGTTTTTTTTGTAATCATAACCATAGAGTTTTTGCACGGCGTCAAGAACCTGGGGAATGGTTACGTTTTTTAGATCCAGCGAAATAGTGCCGGTTACCTCGGGATGGACCAGCATGTTTTCTTCGCTATCTACCACCAGCCCCATAAAAAATTCACGGGCATCAGCCTCATTAACCGAAATATTGAGACGTGCTTGCTGTGTCGTGCTTTGTGATGCGGACAGCGTTTGATTGAAATCAGGAACCAGGGCATCGGTAACGGCGGCCGGTGTTTGAGCATTGCTATGGGGTCGGGATGATGCATCGGAAAAGGTATCGGCAATATTCGATGACTTTTGGGGATGGAGGGTGGCGCAGGATACCAATAGCAATGTCAGTGTCATGGTAATGAAGGAATGGGGGGTATTCATTTTAGTGTGTATTGGGTATTTATTGTGTTTTGTATGGACGTTGCACCAATTGCAAGGTCCTACGTTCGCCGTTTTGCTCAATGATGACCGAATTTTTCTGAATGCTGATAACTTTAATAGTCATCGGACGTGTCAGAAGATGGGGGATTTTCGGCCGTTGATCGGTTTTCGTTTGTTCTGGGGCATTGGCGGTCGTGTTCATGGAACCTGATTCCAGAAGTTGGGTAATATTACTGCCCCCGGTTACTGCCGACATCAGGGGGGCTAATACGTTTCCCGGTGATAAGCGATTCGCTTCCGCGCTCGTAAATTCGGCTACTTTATTGAGCAGATCATTTGGGTTGACCCCGGCGCCGGCGGTAGTTGCCGGAACTGTCGGTTCAGGCGTTACCGGCGGAGCTTGTTTGATTTCGACGGTTTCGCCTTGTTTGACCGAGATGCCGTTAATCGTTGCCCGTTTGGATTTTGACGAAATTAAGATCGCCGATAAGACTAATTCCTTGTCGGTCGCCACAACATCGGCGGCCGTGGTCGGAACGGGATAGCCCGGCTGCGTCGGATCACGGAATTCCGCATGGCATGGCGTAGAAGCAAGCCAAATAAGCAATATTATTTTAAACACCCAGCCAGCTCTCCTTAAAACTGAGCGTGTACGCTTTAATTGTAGTCTCCGCGGTTGGATGTTCTACCACCCGGTAGTCGATGCTTTCCCAGATAAAGTGCCAAGGTAGTGACTCCAGTGCTGCTAAGTAATTGAGCGTGTCTAAATAACTGCCGAAAAAAGTGATTGCCAGCCCGTGTTTGTATATTGGAAGTCGTTGCGGCTGCTTGGATTCCAGCAAGGTGGTTACCGGCAACGTGTCCAGCTTTATCAAGGTTAGCTGATTATTCTTGGTGAGAATATCGCTTAATGCGGAGGCCATTAAATGCGGAGGGACAAAGCTTTTGCTGCCCTGTAGCATAAGTTCCTGCAAACGGTTGTATTCGGCCTTGAGTTCGGCCAGTTTGTTCCGGTTATTAAGGTTAGGGTCGATATGGGAGCCGCTTTCAAGTTTGATTATTGTCAGTTGCTGTTCGGTTATCTGTTGTTTTAGGCTGGTTAGTTCTTTGTCAAGTGTCTGTTGCTTTTTTTGGCTCGGTTGATAGAAAAAATTGTCCCATCCGACCCATATGCCGATTAATATAGCGGCGATAACAATGATTTTTTCCCGTTGGGTCAGGGCTTCAAATTTTTCTTGAAGATTATTGAGCATGGTCTTTTTTATTCGGGGCTTCCCAAGACGTGCTTAGCTTAAAATCCATTTGGCCTTCTACGGACTCTGATTTTTGCATACTCAGTTTGGCGAAAGTGTGTCCGTTAAATATAGGTTCTTTTTGCAGCTGTTGTAGAAAAAAAGGGATTTTTTCGGGGTTAAAGGTGCTGCCTTCAATGTTGATAATCTGCTTTTGCCCATCAAGATACAGCGAACTCAACCATACCTCAGGAATCGACTGATTGGCCAGCCCCTGAAAATAGCTTGAAAATCCGGGGGATTGATCCGCGTGCTTGTCTGTCAACAGTTGCATGGTTTGCGTGATTTCGTCGAGCATGGTTTGCCATTGTGCGACTTCCGCGCTAAGTTGTGTGTCGACTTCCTGCTTGGGGATATGGGCGGAGAGGAGATTGACCCGTGCTAGTTCCGCTTCCAGGTTTTGGTGGGATTGTCGTACTTGAGTCTCCATGTTTTTTAAATTCCAGATTGTATGTGCGCTGAAACCTATAAACAGCAAGGCTATACCCGACAGGCCAAGCCAATACGGGTTAATACCGGATTTGTTCTGTTCTTGTCTAAGGATGTCCTGATATAAATTGACTTGCTGTATCATGCTGCTTCTAATGAATAACGTAATGTTGCCCCGATAACTGGAGCGCAAAGCGATTGAGTTTGTGCATCGACTAAAATGTCGCAATCGATCATGGTGGACAGGTCTAACATGCGGGCTTCAATGCCAAGGTTGCGGCTCAGGCTGTCGAGCAAGTTATGCGTGTTTTCTGCCAAAGGAATGACCGCTAAAACTGAAATAGGCGGAATTCCGTAGTAACTTTCTACATAATCCAGCGACCGCTGGATTTCCAGAGCCAGATTGTTATGCACATTTGCGCTCGGGCTGTCACTGGAAAATTGATCATCTAATTGCAGTTTTTTATAACCGATTTCAAATTTACGGGAGACATAAATAGTCGTTTCTTTTTGTATCAGCAGGGTTCCGGAAAATTCCAGCAGGTATAAAAGGGCAATGCCTCGTTGATTTTCCGGCAGCTGTACGGCTAAGTTACGCAGGGTTGTTTCCTGAATATCAATGACCTTGAGTTGCAGGCCGGCGTCGGCACATTTTTTGACCTGTTCCCTGATGATGTCAATAGGCCCGGCAATGACTTCCAGTATTTTACTGCTGTTAGCGCGAATGGGCGTGGGAGTCTGGTAGTAATCGATGACGGCTTTATCAACGGGAAAATCAATAAGTTCATTTATTTTCCAGCGTATGGCCTCGATGATTTCGCTTTCTTCGACTGTGGGGGCTTCAACGTTGACACGGCGGTAGTTATCACTGGTCAATACCAGATGGCAATCATATTCGGCAAGATTATATTGGCGCGCAAGTTCACCGAGCATGTGTTGTTGATCTATCGGTTTTCCAGTATCAATGCATTCGCAGTGTATAAGCGTTAGTTCATTGTTTTCTGTGAACTTCGATATAGCAACTGCAATGCTGTTCTGCAAAAAACTGACGCCAACAATGCCTTTGCAAACAGTTTTTTTTCTAAAGAGCTGTTTTAACAGTTGCACGATAGTGGATCCAAATCGATTTATGGGCAAAATGTTATTAACCTCACAGTTTACAGAAAATTAGCGGATATTTCTTATTTTATTTTTAAGTCGGCAGTCTTATTGTCAGTAAAAGACTACATATTCTCGGTCAAAGACAGTGTTAGTTCCTGAGCCGATTTATGGTCTATCTTAAAACCGCGCATTTCTAAAACACCTTTGGTGTTTAGTGAAATAATCAGGTAAAGCGCTTCAGGGTAAGATGCCTGCTCTAAATCGGTAAGCGAGGGCGTAGCCGGTGCAGTCGGATGGGAATGATAGATCGCAAATAACTCTTCTCCCTGGTCACGCATTTTAGCCATAGCGGAAATTTGCTGGGTGGGATCAAGCTGGAATCGCTGTTGAGGATGTTCGGCGGTATTTTTGATCGGATAACAGCCGCTCGGCAGGCCGTTCTTGCTGCCGATAAGTCCGCATACTTCAAGATCCGGCGAGATTTGCGCAAGATGCAGCAGTTGATTGGTTATTTTGCGGGGAATTTGGATGTGTTCTTGGGGCATAATCTTAGGTCTCGGTTTGGTAAATCTGTGTGAGGCGGTGTTGTATTAACTCAATGGCTACGGAATGACCCTGCATTAATTCCATTGTCCATGGGTTACCCGCGGTTGCCCTGATAAATCTTTGTAGGTTTGTACATTATCATAATGCAAATCTTTAAACAGAGTCTGAGCTTGTTGTTGCTGATTGTAGCCATGTTCAATCAGCAAGTGGCCGCCGGGTTTCAGATAGTTGCGGGCAGCCCCGGCTATGGTTCTGATATCGGCAAGTCCTTGTTCCGGTGCGGATAACGCGGATTGCGGTTCGAACCGGACATCGCCTTGTTGCAGATGGACGTCATCTTCCGCGATATAAGGCGGATTGCTGACAATCAAGTCAAATTGGGTGTCGGGTACGTCGGCAAACCAGTTGCTATGGTAAAACTGGATGTTGTTGATACGGTGCTTCTCGGCATTGACTTGGGCGATGCGTAATGCGGCTAAACTAAAATCGGTGGCGCTGATGTGCGCATGCGGTCGTTCGGCGGCCAAGGTAATGGCAATAATGCCTGAACCGGTACCCAGATCGATGACCTTGACGGGTTCATCTGCCGGGATCAATTTTAAGCTGAGCTCGATCAGCAGTTCTGTGTCGGGTCTCGGAATCAATACGTCAGGGCTGACCTGGAAATCCCGCGACCAGAATTCCCGGTTGCCGGTGATATAGGCGATGGGTGTTCCTTGTCGGCGTTGTGCAAGCAACGCCTTAAAAGCCTTTATTTGCTCGGGTTGTAGTTGTTTGTCCGGCCATGCGCGAAGATGGGAGCGCGACTGATTAAGCGCTTGGCATAGCAGAATTTCTGCATCCAACAAGGCTGAGCCGGAGATTAAGGCTAACGAGTCGGCAGCGTCGCGGAGTACGGATTTAATGCTGTGCATTTAACTTAGTCTTCGCCCAATTGGGTCAACAATTCGGCCTGGTGTTCGCTGATCAGCGGCATAATGACCTGCTCCAGTCCGCCCTGCATGATGTCGTCCAGTTTATACAAGGTCAGGTTGATGCGATGATCGGTTAAGCGTCCTTGCGGATAGTTGTAGGTGCGGATGCGCTCGGAACGGTCGCCGCTGCCGACTTGCAGTTTGCGGGTGGCCGATTGTTCCGCTTGGTGTTTTTCCTGTTCGGCGGATAACAGGCGAGACGCCAATAAGGACATGGCTCTGGCGCGGTTTTTATGTTGCGAGCGCTCGTCCTGGCATTCGACGACAACGCCGGTCGGGATGTGCGTAATGCGTATTGCTGATTCGGTTTTATTGATATGCTGGCCGCCGGCTCCCGATGAACGGAAAGTGTCGACTTTAAGATCGGCGGGATTGATGTCGATGGCGTCGACTTCTTCGACTTCCGGCATGATCGCGACGGTGCAGGCCGAGGTGTGGATGCGGCCTTGCGATTCGGTTTCGGGCACGCGTTGTACCCGGTGCGCGCCGGATTCGAATTTTAACTGGGAATAAACGTCCTTGCCGGTAACGCGGAGGATGACTTCTTTGTAACCGCCGTGGTCGCCGGGGCTTTCGCTGATCATTTCAGTTTGCCAGCCTTTGCGTTCGGCATAGCGCTGATACATGCGGGCAAGATCGCCGGAGAAAATAGCCGCTTCGTCGCCGCCTGTTCCGGCGCGGATTTCGATAAAGATGTTGCGATTATCGTTGGGGTCTTTGGGCAGTAACAACACTTGCAATTCATGCTCGATTGCGTCCAGCTGGATTTGGGCGTCGCTGACTTCTTCTTTGGCCATTTCCCTTAATTCCGGGTCGCTGTCGTTGGCCATTTCTTTGGCTGAAGCCAGGTTTTCCAGGGTTTGTTGGTAACGCTTGTAGCAATCGACCAGCGGGTTGATCTGAGCGTATTCCTGGCTTAAAGAGCGGAATTTGTTTTGATTGCCTTGCACCTCGGGTTCGGAAAGTAAGGCGGCAATTTCGTCATAGCGTTCGCACAGGTTTTCGAGTTTGTGTTGTATGGATTGTTTCATTGAGAGTTGGATAATTTAAGAATTTCGCGGGCGGCGGCAATCAAGTCGTGGCGTTCGTTTTCGGCGGCGGCCCTGATTTGGGTGCTGGGCGTATGGATGAGTTTGTTGGTCAGGCTGTGGGCTAGACGGTTAAGGGCTTGTTCGGCTGGAATGCCGCTTTTTAGCAGGCTTAAGGCTTTCTGCAGGGCTTCATCCCGGGTTTGTTCGGCCTGATGGCGATAATCCTGAATGGTCGATTGAGCGCCCTGAGCGCGCAGCCAGGCTAAGAAATAATCCACTTGCGTGTCGATTATTTCCTCGGCCTGTTCTGCGGCCAGGCGGCGGGAATTCATGTTTTGATCGATGGTGTTTTGCAGGTCGTCGATGGTGTAAAGATACACATCCCGGAGCTGCTCGACTTCCGCTTCAATATCGCGAGGCACCGCAAGGTCTACCATGAACATCGGTTTGTGTTTGCGTTTTTTGAGCGCGCTTTCGACACGGCCTTTGCCGAGTATCGGTAGTTGGCTGGCGGTAGACGAGATAACGATGTCGGCTTCGGCCAGATGCGCGGGCAATTCGGATAAGGCGATCGCATAGCCGTTAAACTGCATGGCCAGTGAGTGAGCTTTATCATAGGTGCGGTTGGCGATAATGATGCGGCCTATCCCTTGTTGCGACAAATGCCGGGCAGCCAGTTCTATGGTTTCGCCGGCGCCTATTAGAAGGGCGGTTTGTTCGCTGAGTTTGTCGAAGATTTGTTGCGCCAGTTGCACGGCGGCAAAGGCTACCGATACCGGGCTGGAGCCGATCGCGGTGTCGGTGCGTACTTTTTTGGCGGCAGTAAAGGTATGCTGAAACAGTTTGCCTAGGCGTTTGCCTAAAGTCCCCGCTTCATAGGCGGCCTGATAAGCCGTTTTCATTTGCCCTAGAATTTGCGGCTCGCCCAGGATCATCGAGTCCAGGCCGCAAGCTACACGGAACATGTGACGGATCAGCTCGCTATCGGTATGACAGTACAGATAAGGCGTAAAATCGGCGGCGCTTATTTGTTTGCTTTGCGCTACCCAGTCAATCAGGATTTGTTTGTTGGCCGTTGTTGAAGTGCAGTAAAACTCGGTGCGGTTGCAGGTCGACAGTATCGCGGCTTCGCTGATTTCTTTAATGCGCCACAACTCCTGCAACGAGGTTTCCAGGATTTCGGCAGGGAACGACAAGCGCTCGCGGATCGAAACCGGCGCGGTGTTGTAATTAATTCCAACTGCAAGAAGTGTCATGTATTTAAGTTCAGGGTGGAAGGTTCAAGGATCAATGTGTAAGGCCGGTTTTTTAAATTGCGAACCTTTTACCTTGAGCCTTAACGTCTGTATTATGTGAGTGTATTCTAAGAAATATAATGGCTTTATCCAAATCGAATAAATCAGCTGACTGACTCAACTGGTTTTTCTGCTAATCTATAGCAAAATATATGTAGGAAATAAATAGGACGATTGTGTGTTAATTTTTAGATTGATTTCAGTGGCAATCCTTGTTTTTCTTAATGGTTGCGCCAGTTCGCCCGAAAAACCGGGTGCGCAGGAGGAGGTAGTTGAGCCTGTAAAAATAGCAGAGCCCAAGGAAAAAGTGCGACAAAGCGAAGCGAAGACGGCGATAGATCCTGATGTGATGTATATGCTGATGGCGGCGGAGCTTGCGGGGCAAAGAGGGCAATATGCAATTGCTCTGGAAGGTTATATGGAAGCGGCCAAGCGTGTTAACGATCCCCGGTTTGCAGAAAGGGCTGCAAAGATCGCTATGTATATGAAAGATGGCGGTAAGACGGATGAGGCTGTTTCTTTATGGTTGAAGCAAGATCCCAATAATCTGATGGCAAGAAAAATTGCCGCATTGTCGGCATTGCGAACCGGTAATAAATCGGCGGCAGTTGATCATTTGAACGCGATGTTGAGAGTTGATCCTGCCGGATTTGAAAAAACGGCAATGGAATTAGCCAATGTTCTGCAAAGAGATGGTAAGTCGGATTTTTTTTATGATGCATTGGATGCGGTGGCAGTGAAAAATCCTAAGCAGGCAGCGGTCTATTTTGTGCAGGCATTGCTGGCAATGGAAATGAAAAATAATGCTATGGCTGAAAATAAAGTTCAGCAGGCTTTGGATATTCAACCGGACTGGGATAAGGCATTAATATTTCAGGCCCAGATAGCGGTATTTTCGGGAGATTTGAACAAGGCAAAAATTTTGTTAAGAAATGCGTCGGTTAAATATCCTGAAAATGACAAGCTTAAAAAGCTGCTGGCGCAGGTGTTAATAAAGTCGGCGGAATATGAGGCGGCGGGTGAGGTTTATCAAAGCATTGTTCTGGCTAATCCAAAAGACGGAGAGAGTCAGATTTCGCTGGCATTGGTGCATTTGCAGTTGGAACGCGACGGGAAGGCGGAGGACATCTTTAACCGACTGCTCGATCAACCCGAATGGCAAAATCAGGCCAGCTTTTATTTGGGGAAAATAGAGGAAAAACGTGGGCATGTGCAACAGGCCTTGGCGTGGTTTGATAAGGTGGCGGACGGGCCGTTTGTTTTTGAGTCGGCAATTTCAGCGGTTTCATTGCTGGTAAAAGACAAGAAATTTGATGAGGCCGATTCGCGGTTGGATCTGTTATCGGCTCGGTTTCCAAAACAAAGGCCGCGGATTGTTTTGATGCAGGCTGGGTTATATGGTCAACAAGGTCAATATGAGAAGGGCTTTAGGCTGTTGACTGATGCGTTGGCGGGTCAACCGGAACAGAGGGATTTGTTATATGCGCGAGCACTGATGGCGGAACGACTTAAGAAGTTGGATGTGCTGGAAGTTGATCTGAAAAAGATATTAGCCAAGTATCCTGATGACGCTGAGGCGTTGAACGCATTGGGCTATAGTCTGCTGGGTAACGCCAATCGCTATGCCGAGGCGGAAAAATATCTGCAACAGGCGCTCAAATTACAGCCGAACGAAGCGGTGATCATGGATAGTTTTGGCTGGCTACAATTTAAACAGGGAAAACTTGAGCAAGCCTTAGGTTATCTTGAGAGGGCTTATGCAAAGCAACAAGAGAGTGAAATAGCCGCTCATCTTGCCGAGGTGTTGTGGAGCTTGGGTAGAAAGGAGGAAGCCAGAAAGATATTTAATGCGGCGATTAAAAAAGCGCCGGAAGACGAATATTTATTGGATTTTCAAAAGAGAATATTGAGCGGCGAAAAATAGCGTGTTACGTTTTAAAATAGGGTTGTTGATTGGAAGTGGGTTGATGTTTTTGCTGTCAGCTTGTTCGTCTGTTTCCGTTAAGCCGGATGGAAATTATTCGAGAGCTGCAATGCTTCGTCTTTACGAGGTAGGTCATTGGTCGTTTGAAGGCCGATTGGCATTAACCGGACAAAATGACTCCTGGTCAGCTAATATAAGTTGGGAACACAGTCCTGAGACAGAGAAAATAAAGTTGTCCGGTCCGATGGGGCAGGGTGCGGTTGTTATTTCGTTAACAGGAAATGTCGTGACCATAGACAGGGGTGGGGATGATGTTCGGTCATCGGCGCAACCGGAAGAGTTTATTAATCAACAATTGGGTATGTTTGTTCCTGTGCGGTCACTCCGGTATTGGGTGGTGGGTTTGCCGGAACCGTCTCTCGCCTATAACGATACTGATGCCGGCTTTAATCAGGCAGGATGGTTGAATGAATACAAGCAAATGCAGATTGTTGGCGATGGGGCTATGCCGCATAAAATCACGGTTATGAATAATAAGGTCAAATTAAAGTTAATTATCGATCACTGGGTTTTAAATGATACAAAAACAAATTAATCGGTCTGCGTGGGCCGAAAGGTGGCCGGCGCCAGCAAAATTGAATTTAATGCTAAGGATTACAGGGCAAAGAAGTGATGGGTATCATTTACTGCAAACGGTATTTCAATTTATAGATTTATGTGACTGGATAACATTTCACCCTGTTGATGATGGGAGGGTTAGTTTGCTGAAACCTATGCCGGGGGTGCCTGAAGAGGATGATCTGACGATTAGGGCTGCAAAGCTGCTAAAGATGGAGGCAGGCTGTGAGCATGGGGTATGCATTGAGGTCGAAAAGAATCTGCCGATGGGAGGGGGGCTGGGTGGTGGCAGCTCTGATGCGGCAACGACACTGGTTGTGCTGAATCAGCTATGGAATTTGCGGCTGCCGATGGAAAAATTGATGGAATTAGGGCTGAGTTTGGGTGCGGATGTGCCGGTTTTTATCTATGGATATTCAGCCTGGGCGGAAGGTGTTGGTGAAAAACTGGAGAAAATAAATATCCCAGAGCAATGGATTGTAGTGATAAAGCCGGACTGTCATGTAGATACAAAAGAAATATTTTTAGCTAAAAATTTGACACGGGACAGCAAATCAATCACAATAGCCGACTTTATAGCTGGCCAGAACCAAAACGACTGTCTTGGGGTGGTTAGTGAGCGTTACCAGTTTGTTAAAGATGCTTTGGTTGATTTGTCGGAATTCTCTGAGGCTAGGCTGACTGGAACAGGGGCATGTGTGTTTGCGCAGTTCGATTCGGAAGAGGTTGCAGCCAGTGCGTATCGGTCACTTCAAGGAAAGTGGCGGGTTTATCTGGTCAGGGGTGTAAATGAATCGCCTTTGTTTTCAAAGCTAAGAAACGGTAGCTATATATCTTAATATTGGGTCGTCGCCAAGCGGTAAGGCACGGGGTTTTGATCTCCGCATACCAAGGTTCGAATCCTTGCGACCCAGCCATTTATCTCCGCTAAGTTGAATTCTATTCGGGAGTGCTTGATGAGTGACACCTCTATGATGGTGTTTTCTGGAAATGCTAACTTGGCTTTGTCAGAGGGTATAGTAAAGAAGCTCAATATGCGCCTTGGAATGGCGACCGTCGGCAGATTTAGCGATGGGGAGATTGCTGTAGAAATTGAAGAAAATGTCCGTGGTAAGGATGTTTTCGTCATTCAGCCGACTTGCTCGCCAACAAATGAGAATCTAATGGAGTTGCTGGTGATGATTGATGCTCTTCATCGGGCTTCGGCATCGCGAATAACTGCGGTAATGCCATATTATGGTTATGCAAGACAGGACAGGAGGTCGCGATCGGCGCGCGTGCCAATAAGTGCAAAGCTGGTTGCAAAAATGATTGAGCAGGCGGGTGCGGATCGGATTTTAACTGTTGACTTGCACGCTGACCAAATTCAAGGCTTTTTTGATATACCTGTTGATAATGTTTATTCGTCGCCAATTCTTCTTGGTGATGTGTGGCGGCAAAAGTATAAGGACTTGATTGTTGTTTCGCCGGATGTTGGTGGGGTTGTCAGGGCTAGGGCTCTCGCAAAGCGCTTGGATGATGCTGATCTTGCAATTATAGATAAGCGGCGACCAAAAGCTAACGTTGCGGAGATTATGCATATAATTGGTGATGTTGATGGACGCAGCTGTGTATTAATTGATGATTTGGTTGATACGGCGGGAACATTGTGTCATGCGGCGGAAGCATTAAAGAAGCATGGTGCTATCAAGGTTGTCGCATATTGTACGCATGCGGTGCTATCGGGCTCTGCTTTAAAAAATATCAGTAATTCGGCGCTTGATGAGCTAGTTGTTACGGATACTATTCCATTGAGTCATGAGGCTGCTGAGTTAGGTAGGATAAGGCAGTTAAGTGTTGCGGAAATGCTGGCCGAAACCATAAGGCGAATAGCGGTTGGTGAGTCAGTTAGTTCGCTCTATGTAGATTGACGACTGTAGATTGTAAAATTAAATTTGTTGTGCTTGATAGCACGGGGTTGAGAGGATAATGTCTAACGTATTTGAGTTTGTTGCCGAAAGTCGTGGGCAATCAGGTAAAAACGCCGCCAGAAGAGTGCGTCGTACAGGTAGCGTTCCTGCGGTAATATACGGTGGGCATGCTGAGCCTCAAATGCTTGTATTAAGTCATAATGAGGTTATTAAGCATCTTGCGCATGAAGCTGTTTATTCTCATGTTTTAGATATTAAAGTTGATGGGAAAACAGAGAAGGCAATTCTGAAGGGTGTTCAGCGTCATCCTGCTAAGTTTCAAATTTTGCACATGGATTTTCTTCGGGTAAATATGTCAGAACTTGTAAAGGTGCATGTTCCGTTGCATTTTATCAATGAGCAGGCGTCTGTTGGTGGGAAGAAGGGGGGTATTGTAACTCACGGAATGATTGATGTTGAGGTTTCATGTTTACCGACTGATTTGCCTGATTATATTGAAGTGGATTTAAGTGGTCTGGATGTTGGTGAGTCCGTTCATCTTTCCGATATTAAATTGCCGGCTAGAGTAGAAATTGTAGCTTTGGCACAGGGTTCAGAGCATGATCATCCTGTTGCGTCAATGATGGCTTCAAAAGCAAGTAAAGATGATGTGGCGGCCTAATATACCGTAAGATAGTATATGATTAAGCTTATAGTTGGCCTGGGAAATCCGGGGCGGCAGTACGAAGAGACCCGGCATAATGCCGGGTTTTTGTTTTTAGATGAGCTGGTATCTGGCTCGAGTAGTACGTGGGCTGGGGAGTCTAGATTTGAGGGGTTGCTGGCGGAGATTTCGGTTGCGGGCGGCAGGGTGATGCTGCTAAAGCCAAGTACCTTTATGAATCGATGTGGGCAGGCTGTCGGTAAGGTTGCTAGATACTATAAGTTGGCTCCTGAAGAGATTCTTGTTGTGCATGATGAGCTTGATTTTGATGCGGGTGTGGTGAGGCTAAAAAAAGATGGTGGTCATGCCGGGCATAATGGATTAAGGGATATTATTGTGCATCTAGGGTCAAAAGAGTTTTATCGGTTAAGGATTGGTGTTGGTCGGCCGTCGTCTGGAAAATCTGTTGCGGATTTTGTGTTGTCAGTCCCGTCTAAAGTTGAGCGGGAGTTGATGTTTTCAGCTTTTGATCTTGCTCGAGGGTGTGTGGGGCAGATAGTTGCTGGTGATGTATCGGTGGTGATGAATAAATTGAATTCAGGATGAATGATTGATTGACAATATCTTTTTTGTAAAAGATAATAGACTGGTTATCCGATAACGGAGGGGTTCCCGAGCGGCCAAAGGGATCAGACTGTAAATCTGCCGGCTCTGCCTTCGGAGGTTCGAATCCTCCCCCCTCCACCATCTAATTAAGAAAATCCGCGGGTGTAGTTCAATGGTAGAACTCCAGCCTTCCAAGCTGATCACGTGGGTTCGATTCCCATCACCCGCTCCATATTCAAAGTTAAGCTCATATAGCTCAGTAGGTAGAGCACTTCCTTGGTAAGGAAGAGGTCACCGGTTCAAATCCGGTTATGAGCTCCATGTGTTGATTTTAGAGGTGTATTTTAATGGCCAAAGAAAAATTCTCACGTAGCAAGCCACACGTAAACGTCGGCACAATCGGTCACGTCGATCATGGTAAAACTACTTTAACTGCTGCTTTAACAAAAGTAATGGCGGAGCTTCAAGGTGGAGAAGTTAAAGCCTTTGATCAGATTGATAATGCCCCTGAAGAGCGCGCTCGCGGTATTACCATCTCTACATCACACGTTGAGTATGAGTCGGCGACGCGTCATTATGCGCATGTTGACTGCCCGGGTCATGCTGATTACGTAAAAAACATGATTACCGGTGCTGCGCAAATGGACGGTGCTATTTTGGTCTGTTCAGCTGCGGATGGCCCGATGCCCCAAACTAGAGAGCACATTCTGTTGTCAAGGCAGGTTGGCGTGCCGTATGTCGTAGTGTTCTTGAATAAAGCGGATATGGTTGATGATCCGGAGCTGATCGAATTGGTTGAAATGGAAATTCGAGAGCTGCTGGATATGTATGAATTTCCAGGTGATGACACACCTATTATTATCGGTTCGGCGTTGAAAGCATTGGAGGGCGATACTAGCGAAATCGGTGTTCCTTCTGTGATCAGATTGGTTGATGCGCTGGATAGCTATATTCCTCTGCCGGAAAGAGCGGTAGATGGCGCATTCTTGATGCCAATCGAAGACGTATTTTCAATATCCGGTCGCGGCACGGTAGTGACTGGACGTATTGAGCGTGGCGTTATTAAGGTTGGACAGGAAATTGAAATTGTCGGTATTAGAGAGACAGTATCAACAACCTGTACTGGCGTAGAAATGTTCCGTAAATTGCTGGATCAGGGGCAAGCGGGCGACAATGTCGGCATCCTGTTAAGAGGAACCAAAAGAGATGACGTTGAGCGTGGTCAGGTATTGGCGCATAAAGGCACCATTAAACCGCATTCATATTTCAACTCAGAAATTTATATTTTGTCTAAAGATGAAGGTGGTCGTCATACCCCATTCTTTAATGGTTACCGTCCTCAGTTCTACTTTAGAACGACCGACGTAACAGGCGCTGTTGAGCTGCCGGAAGGCGTTGAAATGGTAATGCCTGGCGATAACATTTCAGTAAAAGTAAAGCTGATTTCACCGATCGCTATGGATGATGGTTTGCGTTTTGCAATCCGTGAAGG
>Ga0265297_10003791_pt1 | contig 26356 bp, 24 predicted proteins | sample Munlanlwell13791_FD_192502 | JGI IMG/M metagenome (GOLD analysis project Ga0265297, IMG submission 192502) | Leachate microbial communities from a municipal landfill in Southern Ontario, Canada - Leachate well 137-91 | ecosystem: Engineered > Solid waste > Landfill > Unclassified | place...
AACTCCAGGAACGCCATGAAAAAGAATCCAACGAATTATTAAAAACCCAAATCGCCGAATACCTGGAATTCATCAAATCCTTCGTGGCCAACAACGCCATCATGGACAAAACTTTTTTCGTAGTCGTGCCTTATGATCCGGTTAATATTCCCAAGGCCGCGAAAGGCGTAATCAGTTTTATCAAGAAAGAAAAAACTTCGGCTTCCCAAAGCGAAGCCGCCCAAACCGAAAATACTCAGCAGAATCTTCAGCAGCTCTATCAAAGAACGGACCAGGTGATTGCCGGCCTTCAGCAAATCGGCTTGCGGGCGGTTCCGCTCGGCACCGAAGAATCCATTGAACTTATTTATAATCTTTACAACCCCCAATTAATCGAAAAAGGAGAATTGGAAATCGCCAAAGACAATGCCTAAAAAAATCGAAATATCAAAAGGATACACCGCTTCCGGCAAAGACATCAAAGACATCATCGCGCCGGCGGGCCTGGAAGTTAACGCCGGCTATCTTAAACTCGGGGAAAAATACGTCAAAACTTTTTTTCTTTTCACTTATCCCCGTTACCTGACCAGCGGCTGGTTCTCGCCGATTATCAATCTGGCGGAAGTTTTAGACATCGCCGTCCATATCCATCCCATTGATACGGCCCTGGCCCTGCGGAATCTCCGGAAAAAAACCGCCCAAATCCAGGCCCAGATAATGACCCGGGAAGAAAAAGGACTGGTCCGCGACCCGATGCTTGAAACCGCTTATCAGGACGTAGAAAATCTCCGGGACGCTCTCCAGCAAGCCCAGGAAAAACTTTTTGAAGTGGGAATCTACATCACTATCTTCGGGGAAAATCCCAAAGAACTGGCGCGTTTGGAAAACCTCATCACCTCGCTTCTCGAAAGCAAGCTGGTTTACATCAAACCCGCGCTTTTCCAGCAGCTAGAGGCCTTTTCTTCGGTTTTGCCTTTAGGGAGCGACAAAATAGCGATCCGCACGCCGCTTAATTCCGGGCCCGCTTCCTCGGTTTTCCCGTTTATCTCGGCGGACCTGACTTCCGACGAAGGCATTCTTTACGGCGTCAATTTAAGCAATAACAGCCTGGTTATTTTTGACCGGTTTTCGCTCGAAAACGCCAATTTCACCGTTTTCGCCAAGGCCGGCGCCGGAAAAAGCTATTTTGCCAAACTGGAAGTCCTGCGTTCGATGATGATGGGAACGGACGTCATTATTATCGACCCGGAAAACGAATATCAGAATCTGGCGGATACCATCGGCGGCAGCTATTTCAAGATTTCCCTGACTTCCGCCAATCATATCAACCCGTTTGAAATTCCCGTCGTGCCGCCAGACGAAGAACCGGCGGAAGTATTCAAGTCGCACGTTCTTAATCTAGTGGGTCTGATTAAACTGATGCTCGGCGAAGTCACGCCGGAAGAAGACGCCATCTTGGACCGGACGATTCTTGAAACCTACGCTTCCCGCGACATCACTCCGGAAAAAGATTTTTCCCAAGCTCAGCCGCCTCTAATGGAAGATTTGCAGACGATTCTTGAAAATACCGAAGGCGGCGCCGGTCTGGCGAAACGTTTGGAAAAATTCACCCGCGGCTCTTACGCCGGATTCACCAACCAGCCAACCAACGTCAATATCAAAAACCGCCTGGTGGTTTTTTCCATCCGCGACCTTGAAGACGAATTGCGGCCGATTGCGATGTATATCATTCTTAATTTTCTCTGGAATCTCATCCGGACCGAACTTAAAAAGAGAATCGTGGTTATTGACGAGGCCTGGTGGATGATGAAATATCCCGACAGCGCTTCTTTCCTTTTCGGCCTGGCTAAAAGAGCGAGAAAATATTATCTGGGCGTAACAACCATCACCCAGGATGTGGAAGATTTCCTGACTTCCCCTTACGGCCGACCGATTATCAATAATTCTTCGCTCCAATTTCTCTTGAAACAGGCGCCGGCCACCATTGATTTGGTCGCCAAAACTTTCGGCCTAACCGATGTGGAAAAAACCTTTCTCCTGGAAGCGGCCGTGGGGGAAGGTTTATTTTTCGCCGGCCTCAAGCACGCCGCCTTAAAGGTTGTCGCTTCCTACACCGAGGACCAGATGATCACCACTAACCCCGAGCAAATTCTAGAAAAGAAAGAAGTTGAAGAATAAAAAATCAAATGGAAGAAAAACCAAGATTTTCTTTAGTAGAGATAATCTTAATGTTGATGATTGTCATTCCTTTCGACGCCCTGGAGGTTGTGGCCGATTTAATAAGCCCAATACCGATTATCGGCCAAATCGCGCTTGTAGTGATGCATTTCGGCGATTGGATTATATTGTTTATCATCCAATTCTGGCTTATAATGAGAGGATTAAAGGGAATTTGGGCGCTGACGACCAATTTACTGGAATTCATCCCTTATGTTGATATCCTGCCGTTAAGAACCTTGGGAATAATCATCACTATTATATTAGCCAACAAGCCGGAAGCGGCGGCAGCAGCCAAAATAGCCGGAACCGCTACCGGAAAAATTGGGAAATAAACAAAATTCATGAACCCAAAAACTAAAATTTTATTTCTTTCTCTGCTTTCCGGTTTTTATCTTCTGTCTTCCGTTTCCCCAACGACGGCCCAAACGGCTTCCCGAGTTTTAATCACCTGGCAAGCCCAAGGTTTCGTTCCGGCGGATTACCAAGGAAAAATTTTGCCGGCATCCGGCGCCAACATCAAACTCGGCCTGGAATTGGTGATAACAAATAAAATCCAGGACTTATCAAAAGCCGACATTTTTTGGTATCTTGACGGAAAATTATTGGGTCGGGGCGAAGGCCTGAAACAAATCAATTTTACCGCGACTAAAGGCGCAACCGACTCTCATTTTATCCGGGCCGTAATCAATTATAACCAGCAAACTTTTGACGGCACGGCCAACATCACTATTGTCAATCCAAGGGTTGTCATCAAAACCCCCTCACCTGCGGATAATTCCATTCCGCTGGGTAAAAATATTATCCAGGCAATCGCTTATTTCTTTAATATAAATAATTTGCAGGAACTGATTTTCAACTGGTCGACAAACGGCCAAACAATCTCCAATAAAGGCGACGAAATTTTAAACCTCGAACTTACCCCGCCGATTCCTTCTGGCCAAAACATCAATATCAAAATCACCGTTCAAAATTTGAAAAACGCCCTGGAATTCGGGTCTAAAGAAATCAATTTAAATGTCCAGCAATAAAAAAACAATATTATTTTTGATATTAGCCGGTCTTCTGGTTTCTATCCCGATAGTTTTCGCGGCCGAACTGAATTTAACTTTTCCTTGTTCCACGATAGCTGGCGGAACTTGCCCGACCGCCGAACAGACCGCCCAGAGTCCGGCGGCCTACATCGCCCGTTTTTACCAGTTCGCTTTAATGATTTCGGGGGCCTTGGCTTTCGCGATGATAATCTTCGGCGCCATTCAATATATTGTTTCCGCCGGCAACCCCACAACTCAAAATGACGCCCGCGACCGTATTTTCCAGGCTCTTTGGGGCATCGCCCTGCTTTTGGGCGCTTATCTGATTCTTTACACCATTGACCCAAAATTAGTCAGCTTAGCCGATCCTAAACTGGAAATCATAAAAGTGCCGGCAGCAAATCAAACCAGGGCCATCGGGGGCGAAGGGGATTCCTGCCAAGCCACGGCGGATTGCAGCAGCGGTTTTGAATGCCAAAGCGGAATATGTGTTTTAAACCAGGAACGAAAACAAGCCCAGGAAAGCGGAGAATATCAGTGGACGGATTTTGGCGATTATGCGGGCGTGGCAAATTTATGCCCCGGCAGCGGGCTGTATGCCGATAATTATTGTTCCGGGCCGAAACCAGGATCAACCTATAAATGCTGTAAACAATAAAAGTATGCGTAAAACCTTAGCAATAATTGTAGGAGTAATCGGAGTTCTGGCGCTTGGCTGGGTTATTTATTATTTGATAAACCAACTGACTTCGCCGGCTGCCATCAGCCCGAAAACAGAGCCGGCAAACGAACAGCAATCAGCAAACCAACTGAAAATCGTTTCCCAGGAGCCGGTTTTCGATTATTGGACGGCTTCTTCAAGCCAGGAAATTTTTTATATTAACCCCGAGGGTAAAATTGCCAAAATCGGCGCTCCCCAGAATACCCATCTCTCGGAACAGGCAATCAAAAACCTGAATTTCGTCCTGCCGTCGCCCGACGGCCAAAAAATTATCGCCGCTTTCGGCGACCCTCACCAGCCCCAATTCAGTATTTTCGACATGGCCAGCAGCACTTGGTCGCCCCTGCCTTTGGATATTAAATCAGTCGCCTGGTCGCCCGAAGGAAAAAGATTGGCCGCCATCATAAACCAAAACAACCAAACCGATTTAGTCATTCTTGATCTGGCTAAATATCTGTCAAGCGATCCCAAGCAAAAAGCAAAGGCCCCGACGATGCTTATTAAAAATTTTTCTCTATATGATTTAAAAATGGAATGGACAAAGCCGGATACGATGATTTTTGCCGATAAATCATCAAACTCGGCAATGGGTTCGGCTTGGCGCCTTGATTTCGCCAAACTCGCTAATCCCGCTTTCAGTGAAATCGTTTCGCCGGGCGCCGGCCTGACGATCCAATGGCTTAAAGAAGATTTGGGTTTGAAATTCCAGAATCAACAAAGCAGCCTGATAAATTGGGCGGGACAGCTGATTAACAGCTTCTCGTTGATGGTCTTGCCGGACAAATGCGTTCTGAAATCCAATTTTCTTTATTGCTTTCTTTTCTCTCCGGCCAGCTCCAAAATAAACTGGCCCGATGATTATCTTCAAAAATCAATTTACACCAAAGACGCGCTTTATAAATTCGATTTAAGCGACAATTTGAGCAATCCGACGCTTGTTTTCATCCCCGCTGGGGGAAAATTCATTGATGCCGATAATTTAAAAACTATCGGTAATCAAATCCTTTTTATCAACCGTTACGACAACCAGCTCTACAGCTTAGAAATTAAAGATTAGTTATTGGTTTAATTATCACTCTCCGCTCTTTTCCTTCGCCGACACTCTCGGTTTTTAAGTCCGGGTGACCGGCAATTTCCAAATGGACCAGCCGGCGCTCATAAGCGTTCATCGGCGGCAACTGGATTTCTTCTTTATTGAGAATCGCCTTGTGGGCGGCGGCCTTGGCCAGTTCCGTGATTAATCGTTCACGCTCCCGGCGGTAATTATTGATATCCAGCCACACTTTTTGCTGGTTTTCTTTCTGGGAAATCAGATTAATCAAATATTCAAAATCTTCCAGAAAACCCGGCACATCCTGGGTTATCATGTTGTCGCTTAGGGTGATTGAAAATCTTTTTGACGGTTCATTGAAATTTATTTCGAAATCATTCACCCCCATCAACTCAAGCAGTTTTTTTATTTTCTCCGATAATTGTTCCATGTTTTTCCAAATTTTTATTGATGAAAATTTGCTGGCCCAAAGAAAAAATCGAGGAAACCAACCAGTAAAGGCCGAGGGCGGACGGAAGATTAATCAAGACAACGAGAGTCAGCGCCGGTCCTATATATAATAGCATTGCCTGATTGGTTTTATCAGCGCCCGTCTTCTGGCCAATTACGTTTTTCGGCAGCATCAGCCGTCCCTGAAAATATTGCGCCAAAACCGCTAAAATCGTTATGAGAAAACTTTTCTGATTCAAATCGATGAACCCCAAAAAATTATAGTTGCCGAAAACAGTGTTGGAAAGCCCGGTCAGAAAAACGCGGTAAAGGGCGATTAAAATCGGCAACTGGATAATTAAAAGTAAAATGCTGGAAAACGGATTAATGCGGTGTTCTTTGTAAAGATCCAGGAGGGCCTGGGTTTGTTTTTCTTTATCGTGTTTGTGGTCTTCCTGAATTTTTTTGACCAAGGGCTGCAATCTTTGGATTTTTGTCTGCTCCTTCGCCCCATGATAAAAAAACGGCAAAAGAAGCGTTCTGATGAAGATAGTCAATAAAATAATGGCCAGCCCCAAATCTTGAAAGGCGACATATTTATAAATAAATATCAAAACTTCAAGAATCGGCTGATAAAGCAGCTTGTTGAACATAAAATTAAACCGTTAATCTTTTCCGGTTTTTCTGCCGGCGCCGGACAAGCGTTCTCCGGCCCCCGAACTTTCTTTGTCTCTTCAAAAAGCCGTGAGTCCGCTTTCTTTTTTTCTTTTTTGGCTGGTAAGTTATCGACATTTCATCTTATTTTAAACACTTTTCCCCAACTAATCAACAAGTAAATCACAAAAGCCTTAAAATTGCAATCTTGCGTTGTGAGTTTTATGGTTTACAATGAAAACAATGACCGATATAAATCTCAACGATCTCTGGCAAGGCGTTTTAGGAGAAATCGAAATCCAGCTTTCCCGGCCCGATTTTCTCACTTGGCTGAAAAATAGCCGGCTTATCAATAAAAAAGAAGGAGAGGGGGCGGTAGTGGTCGGATTGCCGAATAATTTCGCCAAGGAATGGGTAAAAAATCGCTACCATAAATTGATTTTGGGTTCTTTAAGAAATCAGGACAGCTCCATCAGAATGGTGGAATATATCGTTGAATGCCAGCCGCAACAAAATTTAATCAAAACTAAAAAGGGAATCAATTTGGAAAATTCCATCGCCGAAACACAAAAACCGCTTATCGAATTAAAAATCGATCCCACAACCAATCTCAACCCGCGCTATACTTTTAAATCTTTCATCGTCGGCTCGTCAAACGAACTCGCTTACGCCGCCGTGACGGCGGTGATGAAAGACGTCGGCAAAAAATACAATCCGCTTTTTATTTACGGCGGAGTGGGGCTGGGGAAAACCCACCTGCTTCAGGCGGCCGGCAACGAAATAAAAAATATTTATAAAAACAAAGTAAAAGTTTTCTATGTCACCTCGGAAAAATTCGTCAATGACGTCATGTGGGCGATCCGCAATAAAAATTTCGACGGCATCAAGGAGAAATACCGCAATGTTGACGTTTTAATCATCGACGACATCCAGTTTATCGGAGGAAAGGAAAGAACCGAGGAAGAATTTTTTCACACCTTTAATGTTTTATACGAAAACAATAAACAGATAATAATGTCCTCGGACCGGCCGCCGGCCGCCATCCCCACCATCGAAGAGCGCCTGCGCTCGCGTTTTGAAGGCGGAATGATAGCCGACATCAGCTACCCTGATTATGAAACCCGGCTGGCTATCCTGCGGGCAAAAGCCCAGGAAAACAGATGGCAAACCGAGGATAAAACCCTGGAATTGATAGCCAGTAAGGTCAAAAAAAACATCCGGGAGCTCGAAGGGGTCTTAAACAAGGTTGTTTTCCTAGAGGACGTTAAAAAAGGGAAAATCGACGCCCAAAAACTCGAGGAAATCATCAATGAAGTGGTGCGGGTCAACCCAAAAAACATCAGCGCCAATGACGTGATAAAGGCCGTGGCGGGCTTTTTTGAGGTCTCAACCGCTGATTTACTCGCTAAATGCAAAAGGAAAGAAGTGGTTGAACCGCGCCAAATCACCATGTACCTGCTCCGGGAAATGATCAACGCCTCCTATCCTTTCATTGGAGAAAAAATCGGCAAAAGAGACCACACCACCGTAATTCACGCTTGCGGGAAAATTTCCAAAGAAATAAACCAAAACCCGGTTTTAAACCAAAAAATAATCCTGATTAAGGAATTAATAAATAAATCCGCTTAATAAAGAATGGATAAGTTGTTGATTAATTGTTAATATTAACTTAATAAAAAGAGGATAAAAAAACAAATCCGCCGATAGGCGGAAAAAATAACCCAAACCATCCCCAGTTTTCTAAAACTTATTCCCCAGGTTATTCTAAGAAAAAAATCTGATTTAAAAACAAAAAATAAACAAATCAACAGTTTAATCAATCACTACTATTACTACTATGAGATTAATTATATTAAATAATAACTTAAAAGAAGCACTGCGTTCGATAGAGGGAGCGATTGGGGATAACCTGAATTTGCCGATTTTAAAAAATATTCTCATAAAAAGCGAGGATAATAAAATTAATTTTTCGGCTACCAATCTGGAATTAGCAGTCAGTTATTGGGCGCCCGGGAAAATCATAGAAGGCGGCTCATTAACGATTCCGTTGAATATTTTTTCAAACATCGTTAATAATTTAACAACCGAAAGAATAACCCTGGAAAATAAAAATTATAATTTACTGATAAAAACCGATAATTACGAAGCGACGGTTCAGGGTTTAAATCCCGAGGATTTCCCGATTATCCCCCAAATCAGCCATGTTAATAAATATATAAAAATAAACGCCGGGATTTTCAAATCAGCTTTATTAAAAATCATTAACAGCATCCAATATTCCGAAATTCGGCCGGAAATCAACGGATGTCTGTTTAGTTACCAGATTGATTATTTAAAACTCACCGGCACTGATAGTTTTAGGTTGGCCGAAAAAATTATTTCCGCCGACCAATTTAAAAGCAATTTTGAAGAGGGATTTGAAACCATAATTCCCCTAAAAACCATCCAGGAAATTTTAAAAACCATTTCCGACGACAGCGAATTGGATATTTTTATAAACCAAAACCAGATACTTTTTAAAACCGAAGAAATGGAAATTATTTCGCGGCTGATAGACGGGAAATTCCCCGATTACCAAAGCATTATCCCCAAGGAACTCAAAAGCGAGTTGGTTATAAATAAAAGCGAGTTGGTGAACGCTTTAAAACTGACCAGTATTTTTTCCGGCCGGGTCAACGAGATAAAATTGAAAATAGGAGAGAATAAAAAATTCTTGGAAATCTATTCCGCCGATAACGCCGTGGGGGAAAACCATTATCTGTTGCCGGCCAAGATTAACGGACACAACCTATCCATTTCTTTTAACGGCAGATATCTGCTTGACGGGCTGAAATCATTGGAAGACAAAGAAATTATTCTGGGATTCAATAATGACAATCAACCGGCGGTGGTTAAGTCCCCGGCCGACAAAAACTGGTTTTATATCCTAATGCCGATCAGGGCTTAGGTCACCCCGCACCTTTTTAGGACTGGGATTATTTTCAATAATCCCGTTTTTCTAGGTGTGTCTTTAAATCAATAAAACCTTATTCTTGTAAAATCTTAGATTCTCTAATTATTTAAATTGTCCTAAAAAGGTGCGGGGTTATTGCGAGAAAACAATCGCTTCTTTCTCGGCGGAGCTCCCGGAGACATCGCTGATTTTTATTTTAAGAGAATTCTGGAGCTCGATCTTTTGGTTGGAGATTTGATATTGGTATTCGTATATTCCGATAGAACCGGGGCTTTTGCGGTCAATTAATTGGTTATTGAAATAAAGCTCGATTTTATGCAGATTGACATCCGAATTTATCGTAGCTTTGACATTTATGACGTTGGTCACAAAATCCCCGTTGTTGGGCGAGAAAGCCGTAATCTCTAATTTAGAGTTTTGTCCGGTATCCGGGTTTTGGGTCAGGCCCGGCGGCATTTGGTTATAACGGCTGAAATCCGGGAGATTCTGTTTCAGCCACTCCATTAATGCTTCCTCCCAATTTTGGAACTGGGGATCATCCTGGGGATTCTGGGGGACCGGGCCTTGGGGGTTATCTTTGTTTATATAGTAAAGAATGTCATGGATTTGCGGATATTCTATGCCATTAATCTGATAATTGATTACGGCTTCGCCGCGGAGAATGGGTTTTTCGGCCGAAACCGAATCCGGGCGAGTGAAGGTTTCGGTAGCGGTTATGTTTTTTAAGGCCTCCGCCAAAAAAGCATGCCAGATGGGGACTGCCGCTAAAATACTGCCGGCTTGCTGTTGCATCGGGGCATTGTCGTTGTTGCCGGCCCAAACGCCGACCACTAAAGACGGGGTGTAACCCAGGGCCCAGGCGTCGTGAAAATCGTTGCTGGTTCCGGTTTTTAAGGCGACTTCCTGGTCGGGGAAAACCGTAAGATTCAAACTTGAAGAAAAAAGGGATTGACGCAAGTCCTTGTCGGAAAGAATATTGTTGATCAATCGCGGATAAAGCGGGTCAATGACTTTGTGTTCCTGGTTCCGGTATTCTTCCAGGGTTCCGCCGTTGCTGTCTTCGACTTTCAAAATCATAACCTGCGAGTGCCTGACTCCTTCTTGGGCTAAAACGGAATAGGCCCCGACTAAATCTATGGGCTTGCCTTCACCGCCGCCCAAAACCAGAGACAAGCCGTAACGCTGGGGATCGGTCAGGGTGGTGATTCCGAAATCGTGAAGGGTTTTTAAAACATTATCCGGGCCGGCCAGATAAAGCATCTTTACCGCGGGCACGTTGATTGATTGGGCTAAGGCGTTTTTTAAATCAACGGCGCCCCGAAATCGTTTGTCGAAATTTTTCGGGTGAAAGCAGGCAGGGTCTTCGTTGGTAAAATCAACTATTGCGGGACAGATGGGGTTATTGGCGGCGAATTCGGTGGGGACGTCGAATAATATCGTGTCCGGAGTATATCCTTTTTTTAAAGCGGTAAGATAAACAAAGGGTTTAAGCGCGGAGCCGGGCTGGCGCAATCCCTGGGTGGCAACGTTAAAATTACCCTCGTTTTCGATGTCGGAATAATTACGGGAGCCGACCAGCGCTAAAATTTGGCCTGTTTTGGCGTCTTGGGCCACCAAAGCGGCATTCTTCCCCTGGTAGAGGTTTTCGTTGCGTTGAGCGCCTTCGGCGACCGCCGTTTCGGCCACTTTTTGCATTCCATAATCAAGCGTTGTAATTACTTTTAGCCCGCCTTTTTGGACCATTTCTTCGCCGTAGCGGCTATCCAGATATTCTTTAACTTCCATGACAAAATGCGGCGCTTTAAAAGCGTCAAGCGAGGGCGAAGCAAAAACCAATTCGGTGTTTTTGGCCTGGTCTTTTTGCTGGGCGTCTATAAACCCCAGTTCAAACATTTTATCCAAAACGAACTCCTGGCGTTTTTTTAGTTCTTCCACGTGATAACCCCAGGGCGAATAATAACTGGGAGCCTGGATTAAGGCGGCAAGCGTCGCCGCTTCCGCTAAATCAAGTTCTTTGGCGGGTTTGGCGAAATAAGTTTGGGCCGCAGTTTCGATTCCGTAAATATTGGATCCGTAAGGAATCTGGTTAAGATAAAAAGCCAGAATCTCGTCTTTGGTGTAACGGCGTTCCAGCTGGATGGCCAGGGCGAGCTCTTTTAATTTTCTTTTGATTGTTTTTTCCGGCGAAAGGAAGGCATTCTTCGCTAATTGCTGGGAAATAGTCGACGCGCCTTTGGATTGGCCGTGAATCAAATTATTGAAAATGGTCCGGATTATGGCTTTCAGGTCAAAAGCGGGATGGTTGTAAAAATCATGGTCTTCAATCGCAATAGTCGCTTCTTTGACATAATCGGGGATCTCTTCGAAAGAGATGACGGTTCGGTTTTCCGCCGCATGAATTTCGTATAAAAGAACTTCGCCCGTCCGGTCGTAAATTTTCGTTGATTGGGCGAGCAGATGGTCGTTTACCTCCGCCATAGATGGCAGGTTTTTTATCAGCGAAGACAAATACATCAGACCGGCCGTCGCCAGCCCTAAAACAATAAGAGCCGTTAAAGCGATTATTTTTGCGATTTTTTTCTTTTTTAGCTTCATTTGTTGTGGTATCATTGTAATGATAACAATTAAAAAATGAAAGACAAAACTGAAAAAATTAAAGAAATTTTCAAGAGAGGAACGGAAGAAATCATTGAAAAGCGTCATTTGGAACAAAGATTGGAATCCGGAAAAAAATTAAGGATAAAATTTGGCATTGATCCCACGGCTAATTTTTTGCATTTAGGACACGCGGTTTGTTTATTGAAATTAAAGGAATTTCAAAAATTAGGACACCGGGTCATCTTTCTTATCGGTGATTTTACGGCGAGGATTGGCGATCCCACCGGAAGAACAATTTCGCGGGTTCCCCTTTCCGAGAAACAAATAAAAGCAAATATGGGGGATTACATAGAACAAGCGGCCTTGATTTTAGATATGTCCAAAGTGGAGATTCGCTACAATTCGGAATGGTGGTCAAAAATGAGCGTTGAACAAATGATGATTTTGGCCATGAAGCTTACTTATAGCCAAATCTCGGCTCGAGCGGATTTTCAAAAAAGACTCGCCGAAGACAAAGATTTTACCCTTGAAGAATTTATGTATCCGGTCCTGCAGGGATACGATTCCGTCGTTCTTAAAGCCGATGTCGAGATTGGCGGGACTGACCAGAAATTCAATATGCTTTTGGGCCGCCGAATTCAAAAAAAATACGACCAAGAACCTCAAGACGTGATTATGATGCCTCTTTTAGAGGGCTTGGACGGCAAAGAAAAAATGAGCAAAAGCTCCAATAACTATATTGCTTTTACCGAGCCGCCGACTGAAATGTTCGGCAAAATTATGTCTATCCCGGATCAAATTATGGGGAAATATTTTGAATTGCTAACCGATATCTCCAAAGAAGAAATTGAAAATCTTAATCCTCGCGACCAAAAAATACGGCTGGCCTGGGAAATCGTCAACTTTTTCCACGATAAAAAAGAAGCCGACAACGCCCAAAAAGATTTTATCCGGGTTTTTAGAGAACGAAAAGCGCCTGATCAAATAAAAACCATAAAAATAAACCCCCGCTCCATCGGGGCCAAAGAGCTGTTGGCTAAATGCGATTTAGCCAAATCTCTTTCCGAGGCCCAGCGATTAATTGAGCAGGGGGCGGTTTCTTTAGACGGCCAAATCATTAAAGACTGGCGCCAAAAAATTTCAATCAAGAAACCAAGCGTTTTAAAAGCAGGGAAGCATCATTTCGTGAAGCTTATTCCCTGATTTTTTTGTTTCTATTCTTCTGTTGTCTCCGGGCTTTCTTCCAATCCTTCTTTTCCGGTTTCTTTTTCGGAAAAGCCGCAAACAGGGCAGGTGTTATTCTCTAATGTATTGCCGCATTCCGGGCAAGTATCTTCGGCCATATGTTTAAAAATTTAACGACCTTTGTCCCTGCCTGTCGGCAGGCAGGCCTACCTGCCGGCAGGCAGGCTTTTGGGGTTTTGCGGTCATTATATTAATTAAGTATTGCGTGTCAAGAGCGTTGTTCCCGCAGTTGATTGCGGCGAAGGCTGACGGCGGCAATCGCCAGAGCGAGGGCATCGGTAACGTCATCAATTTGTCTGGCGGTATCGATTTTCAAACAATAGCCGACCATCTTGGCAACGGCGTCCTTTGAGGCCCGGCCGTCGCCGGCAACTATCAGTTTGGCCTCGGAAGGCGAAATCTCAATCAGCGGCAGCTTGCTTTTTGAAATCAACAAAATCAGCACTCCCCGCGACTGGCCGACTTCCAAAGCAGTCTTTAAATTTTTGGCGAAATAAAGCTTTTCCACGGCGACCAAGTCGGGTTTTTCTTTTTTCAGCAGTTCGGTGAAGGAATTTTCCAAATCCAGCAATCGCTGGTTTTTGTTCTTGGACGAGATTTTCAGGAGGCCGGCTTTAAGAAATTTCAAGTCGCTTCCGTTTTTATCAATCAAGCCGTAGCCGATGCGGGTGCTGCCGGGGTCAATGCCGAGAATCTTCATTTAAATATTGGTGTGCGTATTTTGGACGTCGTCTTGGGCTTCCAGTGTTTTAATAAGTTCGTTAAGTTTGTTTTTGCTTTCTTCCGATACCTGTTGTTTGAATTTGGATTGCCAATGGCCGTCGGCATTTTTTTCGAAAGCCCAAAGAACGCTTTCCGGTTCGGCGAATTTGGCGTCGTGGTCGCTCAAAATTTTTTTGATTTCGGGGATGGTGCGGTTTTTGTTGTCGGTGATGGCTTCGATTAAAACCGCGGCTCCCTCCGGGCCGTAGGCGCCGATAATCAATTCTTCGAGGGTTTTGTCTTCCGAAGCGCGTTTGACGGCCCGCTCGATGTTTTCCTGGGGAACGTTATTCTGCCGGGCTTTCTCGATGGTGGTCCGCAACCGGGGATTGAATTGCGGGTTGGGTTCTTCCCGGGCGGCAATCGCTATGGCGTTAAGTAATTTTGAGAACAGCCGGCCGCGTTTTTGGTCGGTGGCGTCTTTTTCGTGTTTTATGGTTTTGGTATGCGAATGTCCGGACATGCCACTATTTTATAAATTTCTAAGTGAATACGCAAGAAATTTATCTAAAATAGTGGGCACCCGCCAAAATTTTCGCTTTGCGAAAACTTAGGCGGGTGATTGTTTCGTGGCTAAAATTTTATCGCCTTTGGCTTGAAATTTTAGACAAAGCCAATCAAAATAAAAACCCCGACTCGAGAAAGCTATAATAAAGCTCGAAGTCGGGGTTGGGCCGCGGCTGGCGCGGGGAACTTAATTGTGTCTGAATTCCGCTCTCCAGGGGATAATCCTCGCGAAATTTCCTTGCCATCTGTCCGGATGACCGATGGTTGAAACCGGGAAGCAATTATCCATTATTACTACGTCTCCATACACTCTTCCGTTATAAATCTGCGGATAGCCGTCAAGGTAGATCCAGAACGATCTTTGGCCGACAAATTCATCCAGAGAGCCATTGCTGCGTTTAACGCGGTAGGCGTAAGCTATGAAAGAAAATTGGCCGAAGGAAGGACTTAACCAACCAAGGGGCCTGACTCTTTGGGTGGTGATTTCGGTTCCCGGCTCCAAGATGACTTTTTGCGTTCCGATAGAAAAATAGACGTAAAAAGGAGTCTCGTTTTTTATCAGGATGTATTTATAAGCTTCGTTTCCGGGATTGGGCGCGCTGCCTTTGACTACGAAAGTCGTGGTAGTGCAGCCGCTCATCATCAAAACAACAGCCAGCAAAAAACAGTTGATAATCAGTTTTTTCATTTTTCACCTCCGGTTTTTTAATTGTTATTAAAGTGCTTATTTGCTATCTATTAGTATTACATATTTTTATTATTTTGTCAATGTTGGGGATTTCGCCGGCATAATCATTGACAATGTGTTGTTTCCGGCCTTTAATTAACTTCAAAATTGTTCTTTTAAATTTTAAAAATAAAAAGGAGGTTGAAAATGAACCGGAAGAAAATTCTTTTGGCTTACATCACCGAAGATTCGGGTCATCATCGGGCGGCTCTGGCGATCGAGAAAGCGGTAGTCAGACTGAACGCCGGCGGGGTGGAAGTGATGAGCGTCAATTTTTTGGAGTATCTTCACCCCTTAACCGGTTTCTTTCTGGAAAGGGCTTATCTGCGGATGCTTGAGCGCAATCCCCGGACCTGGGAATATCTTTATGATAACCCCGAGGTTTATTATTTTTTGGAAAAATGGGTTGGTCATCTCGCCACCATTAAATTTTTTAAGCTAAAAAGTTTGCTTAAAAAATTCAAACCCGATGTTATTTGCTGCACCCAGGCCTTCCCGGCTTTAATCATGGCTCATCTTAAAGAACGAATTTATTTTTCTTCGGAGATGGCCACGACGCCGGTTGTGGGCGTGCTCACCGATTATTCGCCTCATCGTTACTGGGTTCATTCCGGCATCGATCTTTACGCGGTTCCCTCGCGGGAAGTCGCGGAAGTTTTAATAAGCCGCGGCGTTAAGCCGGAAAAAATCAAGGATTTCGGTATTCCGATTGACCCCAAGTTCGTCATGGAACGGGTTGATAAAAAAGCGGTTATGAAGAAGATGGGACTTGCGGAATCGCGGCCGGTGATTTTGCTGATGGGCGGCGGCCGGGGACTGGGACCGATCCGGGAAGTGGTAAACAAGCTAACGGATGGATTTTGTTCTTCGTTCAGCTTGTTGGTGGTTTGCGGCCGGAATGCAAAACTTCAGAAAGAAATTCAGCGGGGAGCCGTTTCTCTCAATTACCCGATCAAAGTCCTGGGTTACGCAGATAATATTCACGAGCTGATGAGAATTTCTTCCTTGATTGTCACAAAGCCCGGCGGCCAAACCATCAGCGAGGCCTTGGCTTGCGGTTTACCCATGGTTTTGATAAATCCGATTCCGGGACAGGAGGTTCGTAACGCCCAGGTTTTAACCAGAGAAAACGTGGCGGTTCTGGCGGATGACAGCGAAGACGCCGTTTGTTTGATTTCCAGATTGTTAAGTGACCGGGAAACTTGCGAGCGGATGCGCAACCAAGCCGGGAAATTCGCCAAACCCGACGCCTCTTTGGCCATTGCTTATGCCTTAATAAAGGGATGGGATTAAACCCCGTCCCTTTTTATTTTAACCCGGAGTCGGGGTATAATGATTGAAATGATAGGAAAAGAAAAAAATTCCAATCTGGAGGAAATGCTGGGCAAAGAACGCCACGAGGCCCAGGAACGGGAAGCTCAGCGCCGGGCGGCCAAGTTTGATTATCCTTATCTTAGTTTGGCAACCGTGCCGATTCAGACCAAAGCCCTGCGGCTGATAAACGGCAAAGAAGCCGAAGAAGCCAAACTGGCCGCGTTTAAATTGATCAAAAAACAATTAAGCTTGGCGGCTTTTGACCCGGGCGCGCCAGAAGCGAAAAAAATAATCAATAAACTGAAAACCGACGGCTATGAGGTAAAAATATTCATTGTTTCTTTGGAAAACCTGAATTACGCCTGGACTTTTTATCAGTTCGTTACGCCGGAAGCCAAGGAGATTACCGGTAAGGTGGAAATAGCGGCCAACCGGATAAAGGAACTGACAAAAAAAATAAGCGACCTCGAAAAATTCAAAATCCACCTTCAGGAATTCAAGGAGCCGCAGATTTCCCTGATGCTGGAAGTTATTTTGGCTGGAGCGCTCGTTAGCCGGGCCTCGGATGTTCATTTTGAACCGGCCCGCGCCAAGGTTAAATTGCGGCTGCGGATTGACGGCTTGCTTTACGATTTATACGATTTGCCTTCCTCTGTTTACTTGGCTTTAGTTTCCCGGATAAAACTTCTTTCAAAAATGAAATTAAACATCCATAGCCAGCCGCAGGACGGCCGCTTTACCATCGGCTTGGAAGATAAGGATATTGAAATCAGAACCTCGGTTATTCCTTCGGAATTCGGCGAAACGATTGTCATGAGGATTTTGGACCCGGCCCTGATAAAAGTTGATTTTGAAAAATTGGGTTTTCGGAAAGACGACCTGGAAATCATCGGCCAGGAATTGAAGCGGCCCAACGGCATGATTTTAAACACCGGACCGACGGGTTCGGGTAAAACCACCACTCTTTACGCTTTTCTCAAAAAAATTTATCAGCCGGAGATAAAAATCATCACTATCGAAGATCCGATAGAATACCATCTTGACGGGGTTGAACAGACGCAGGTTAACCCAAAAGCGGGTTATGATTTTTCCAACGGCCTGCGTTCGATTCTGCGTCAGGATCCGGACGTGATTCTGGTCGGGGAAATCCGCGACCTCGAAACCGCCCAGATCGCCATGCACGCGGCTCTGACCGGCCATCTGGTTTTTTCCACGCTTCACGCCAACGAAGCGGTGGGCGCCATTCCCCGTTTGATTGATTTGGGCGTCCAGCCGTCGGTGATTTCCCCGGCTATTAACCTGATTCTCGCCCAGCGTTTGGTCAGGAAAATCTGCCCGGTTTGCAAAAAAGAGGCGGTAATCGACGATTTATCGGCCAAAAAAATCAAGAAATTCATCGGCCAATTGCCGGCGCGGGTGGACAGAAGCAGTCTGGATAATTTCAAGGTTTTTGAAGCCAAGGGCTGCCAGTGGTGCGGCGGTTTGGGCTACCAGGGGAGAATCGGAATTTTTGAATTGTTTCTGATGACGCCGGAAGTAATGAAGGCGATTTCGGAAAAAGTGACCGACCTGGACCTGCTGAAACTGACCAAAGAACAGGGTATGGTAAATATGCAGCAGGATGGCATTATTAAAGTGCTTTCCGGCCAAACTACCTTTGAAGAGGTCGAAAAGATAACCGGACCTTTGGCATTTTAAAGAAAATAGTAAATAGAAAATAGAACAATATTGATTTCTATGGCTAAAGAAAAAAACAATCACGAAGACAAGAATATCGACCTGATTTTGCGGCCGACGGCTTGGTCCGATTATGTCGGTCAGGACAACGTCAAAAAGAATTTAAAAATGATCATGGAGGCGGCCAAAAAACGGGGCGAGGTCTGCGACCATCTGCTTTTTTACGGCCAGGCGGGTTTGGGCAAAACCACTTTGGCCAATCTGTTGGCCAAAGAAATGGGGACCAACATCAAAACCACCACCGGTCCGGCTCTCGAAAAAGCCGGCGACCTGGTGGCAATTCTAACCAACCTCGAACCGAACGATATTCTTTTTATCGACGAAATCCACCGGGTGAATAAATTAATCGAGGAAATTTTTTATCCGGCAATGGAAAGCCGGAAGATTCATCTGATTATCGGCAAAGGCCCTTCGGCCCGGAGTTTTTCCCTTGATTTGCCGCCTTTCACCTTGGTGGGGGCGACGGTCAGGGTCAGCTTGCTTTCCAATCCTTTGCGTTCCCGTTTCGGGGCGACTTTCAAACTGGATTATTATAATCTGGAAGACGTTGGAAGAATCCTTCAGCGTTCGGCGCGGCTGTTGGGAGTGGAATTGGACGCCCCGGCTCTAAAAATTTTGGCGCGGGCTTCGCGTTTCACGCCCCGGGTGGCCAACCGGCTTTTGAAAAGGGCGCGGGATTTCACCGAGGTTTATTCCCACGGGAAAATCGATGAGGAAGTCGCCGTTAAAACTTTGGCGATGCTTGAAATCGACGAGATGGGTCTTGAAGCCCACGACCGGCGGCTCATAAACGCAATCATCGAAAAATTCAACGGCGGCCCGGTGGGCTTGAAAAATCTGGCGGCCGGCTTGAGCGAGGATGCCGGAACGATTGAGGAAGTTTACGAACCATATCTGATGACTCTCGGTTTTTTGAGCCGGACTTCGGCCGGCCGTGTCGCCACCCAGGCGGCTTACGAGTATTTGAAAATAAAAAATAAGCACTCTTTAGGCGTTTAAATGCTTGAAATTTTAAGCCATTCTTCCCGGGAAACAAAAAAAAACGCGAAAATCCTAGCCGCTGAAATTTTAAGCCGTTCGTTTAAACCTTCCGCTTTGGTTATCGGTTTGTCGGGTGATTTGGGCGCGGGCAAAACCACTTTCATTCAGGGATTTGCCAAAGGTTTGGGAATTAAAAACAAAGTTCTGAGTCCGACTTTCGTAATATTCAAAAGATTCAAGATTCATGATTCAAGATTCAAAAATCTGTATCACATTGACTGTTATCGGCTCCGAAAACCGAAGGAACTGTTGGACTTGGGGTTTGAAGAAATAATTAATAATCCCCGGAACATCGTTCTGATTGAGTGGGCGGATAAAATAAAAAAGATTCTGCCCAAGAAAACAATTCGGATTGAATTTGAATACGGCAAAAAAGAAAATGAGAGAAAAATAACAGCGAAACTAAAATGAAAACCCTGTTGCTTATCGACGCCAATTCTTTAATCCACCGGTCTTTTCACGCCTTGCCTCCTTTTACTTCGCCTGAAGGTGAGCCTACCGGCGCTCTTTACGGGTTATCGTCAATTCTTTTAAAAATCATTAAAGAAAGTAAACCGGATTATTGGGCGGCGGCTTTTGACCGGCCGGAACCGACTTTCCGGAAGAAAATTTTCAAGGAATATAAAATCCAGCGGCCCAAAGCGCCGGACGAGCTTATTTCCCAAATTATCAGAGCCCATGAGCTTTTTGAAAAATTCGGGATAAAAACTTTCGAACAGCCGGGTTTTGAAGCCGATGATTTGATCGCCGCGTTAGCCAGGCGTTTTAAAACCGAGCAAGGATTGAAAGTCGTTATTCTGACGGGCGACTTGGATACTCTTCAGTTGGTCAAAGACGGCAAATTGGCGGTGGAAACGCCCAAAAAAGGAGTCAGCGAAATGGTTATTTACGACGAAAAAGCGGTCCGGGAAAGATACGCCCTGAATCCCGAGCAGTTGCCCGATTACAAAGGGCTGGTAGGCGACGCTTCGGATAATATTTCCGGGGTAGTCGGGATCGGCCCTAAAACCGCCAGCCGTTTGCTTGGAGAATATTATAATCTGGAAAATCTTTATAAAAACCTGAAAGCCAAACCTTTGGGCGATTTCCCCAAAAAAGACCATAAACTTTTCCAGAAACTTCTGGATAACGAAAAACAGGCCTTCTTTTCCAAAAAATTGGTGCTGCTTGACCAGGATATCGAGGTTCCGGTTGCGTTGGGGGATTTGGAATGCCGGGATTCAAACGATTCGCTTCTGGATTATTTTAAAAAGCTGGGATTCCAGAGTCTGATTTCAAGAATCACCGGCCAGAAATCTCCGGATAAAGACGATAAGTCCGAGCCAAAAAAGAAACAGCAAAAATTATGTTTCTGACAAATAAAAGCGAAGCTCTCGAAAACAAAGATAAACTGAACTCATCCGAGCTTAAAATCGGGTTTGACCTGAAATCTTTAATCAAAGAATTAAAAAATAAAAATCTGGAATTAGCCGGCCCGATTTTTGATTTGAAAATCGCCGGCTGGCTGCTTGATCCGGACCAGAAAGATTATTCCTTGGAGGCCTTGAGCCGGCGGTTTTTGAGGCGCTGGACGCCGGATTCCCGCGAAATTTTCACCGCGCTTTTTGATTATTTCGACAAGAAAATCAAAGAATTCGGGTTGGTGAAAGTTTTCGAAGAAATCGAAATGCCCTTGGTGAAAGTTTTGGCGGAAATGGAAGCAAAAGGGATTTTGGTTGATAAGGCGGCCCTTGCTAATCTGAAAAAAGAGCTGGAAAAAGACATAAAAAATCTGGAAGAAAAAATTTATAAATTGTCGGGGATGGTTTTTAATCTCAATTCGCCGAAGCAATTAGCCGAGGTTTTGTTTGAAAAACTGAAAATCGGTTCAGGGAAAAAACGTTCAACCGAGGCGCAATATCTTACCAGTTTAAAACAGGAACATCCCGTTATCGGTCCGGTTCTGGAATACCGCGAGCTTTTTAAAATCAAATCCGGATTTGTGGAGCCGATTATCGGATATCTGGGCCGCGACAGCCGGCTGCGCACCACTTTCAACCAAACCGGCACCGCCACCGGCCGCTTGAGTTCCGAAAAACCGAATCTTCAGAATATTCCGGTGGGCTCGGCTTGGGCGTCCAAGCTCCGGTCCGCTTTTACGGCCGCGCCCGGATTTTCCCTGGCGGCTTTTGATTATTCCCAGATTGAATTGAGGATTCTGGCTTCGGTTTCGCAAGACGAAAAACTCAAGCAGGCCTTTTTTGAGAATCAGGATATTCACAGGCTGACCGCCAGCCAGGTTTTTAACGTCGGCTTGGGCGAGGTGACGCCGGCAATGCGGCAGTTGGGGAAAACGCTTAATTTCGGGATAATTTACGGGATGGGCGCCAACGCTTTCGCCCGGACCGCCGGCTTAGACAAAGAAAAAGCCCGGAATTTCATCGATGAATATTTTTCCGATTTTCCCGAAGTCCAAAAATGGCAGGAAGAAGTTAAAGCCCAGGCCCGGAATTTCGGTTACGTCAAAAATCTCAACGGCCGCCGCCGCTGGTTTCTGGAAATGACCTCGTCGCTTTCGCGTTATCAATCCGAGGAAGAGCGGGCCGCCATAAATATGCCCATTCAGGGTTTGGCCGCCGATATCATCAAAATGGCGATGATAAAAACCAATCAATTAGGCGATGGGGTCCGTCTTTTACTTTCAATTCATGATGAATTGTTGTTTGAAATCAAAGATGATATTCTGAATAAAACGGTTGATTTAATCAAGAAAACGATGGAAGGAGTTTCTAAACTGGACGTTCCTTTGAAAGTTGAGGTTAAAACCGGTAAAAATTGGGGAGAACTAAAAAACCATGAAAACCAAAATCATTAGATTTTTCAGGCAGCTGAAATTTTACAGCGGTTTGCCGGAAATGCGGCCTTTTTGGGTTCTTTTGTTTTTAATCGCGGCGGTGGCGGTAATCAACCTTGTTTTCCTGAAAGGCGTCTGGGTTTTGATTATTTTGGGGATATACATCGTCATTGCGGCGGTGATTTTTGCCAGTAATCTGCGTTTGGCCCGTTCCAATTGGGAGGTGAAAGTCGAACGCAACCAGCTTCAGGGCATTATTGAAAATCTCAAGGATGGTTTGGTTGCTTACGACCCGCAATTCAAAATCATGATTTTCAACAAGGCGGCGGAAGCGATTTTCGATGTCACCGGGAAAGAAATTCTGGGCCAATATTTCAATCCGGGTTTCGTCCAGAATCCCAAATACCGGCTTTTGGCGCAGGCGATTTTCCCGTCTTTGGCCCAATCAAGCCGCCGGCTGTCGGAACCGGATGTCTGGCCGCAAATCGTCGATTTGTCGTTTGAAAATCTGGCTTTAAGGGTTATGACCAGCCGGGTCGACGATCCCGGCGGCCGCCTTTTGGGTTTTTTCAAGATAGTTCAGAATCGCACCCGGGAAAAGGCATTGCTGCAGTCAAAAAGCGAATTCATCACCGTGGCCGCTCATCAGTTAAGAACGCCTTTAACCGGCGTCAACTGGGCGCTTGAAACTTTAAGCAAAGATTCCGATTTAAAGCCCGAACCCAAGCAAATAATTGACGAGGCCCATCTTAGCGTCCAGCGGTTGGCGAAAATAGTCAATGATTTGCTTGACGTAGCCAAGATTGAAGAGGGAAAGTTCGGCTATCAATTGGAGAACGTCAATCTGGTGGAATTCGCGGCGGATATTCTGGCTTCGGCCAATCTCGTGGCCAAGGAATTCGGCGTGAAGCTTTATTTCGACAAGCCGGCCGAACCCATTGTCGTTAAAATCGATTCTTCAAAAATAGGGACGGTTTTCAATAATCTTCTGGATAATGCCATGAAATATAATGTCGAAAACGGCGAAGTGACGGTTAAAATCGAAAAACTTCCCGATAAACCCTTTGCCCAAGTCAGCGTCAAAGACACCGGCACGGGCATCCCGAATAATGAAATAGACAAACTTTTCACGAAATTTTACCGGAGCGACAACGTAGCTAATACCGTCGGCAGCGGACTTGGGCTTTATATCACTAAAAACATCGTCCGCCGGCACGGCGGGGAAATCTGGGCGGAATCGGCGGTGGGACGGGGCAGCACTTTTTATTTCACCTTGCCGACCGACCCCAAATTAATCCCGCCGACAGAGGTTTTCTATGAAGAAGATCAATAAAGGGCTTTGTCCGAAATTTCAAGCCGAAGGCGATGAAATTTCGGCAACAAAACCTTTACCCGCCTAAGTTTTGGCTTCGTCAAAATTTTGGCGGGTGCTCATAATTGTAGATAAATTTTTGCTCCGCCTTGCCAGGCGGATTAAAATTTATACAATTATGGCATGCCTGAATTACCAGAGGTAGAAACCACCGTTAGCGAATTAAGAAGTAAAATTATTGGAAGAAAAATTCTCAAGGTTTGGACCGATACCGGAAAGATATTCAAGCCGGATTTTTTAACGTTTAAAAAGGGCGTAATTAGCCAAACAATTAAAGCAATCAGCCGCCGGGGGAAAAATATCATCATAAAACTCGGTTCGGGCGAATATATTCTCGTCCATCAAAAAATGACCGGTTCGCTTTTATACGGAACCGAGATAAAAAACCCTTATATTCACCTGATTTTGTTTTTGGATAAAGGAAGGTTGGCTTTGTCGGATTTGAGAAAATTTGCCAAAGTGGCTTTTATCCCCGATTTGAAAGCTTATCCGGATTACCAGAAATTAGGCCCGGAACCTTTAAATAAGGAATTCACTTTGGAAAAATTCAGGGAAATCCTTAAAAAATCCAAAGGCAAAATCAAAAAAGTCCTTTTGGATCAGAACAAAATCGCCGGCATCGGCAACATTTATTCCGATGAAATTTTGTTTGAAGCCAAAATTTCGCCCCTTCGCGAAACTCAAAAACTAAAAGTCAAAGAAACCAAAATACTTTATTCGGCAATCAAGAAAATTTTGAAGAAAGCGATAAAAGCCAAAGGCACCAGCGTTTCCGATTACCGCCGGCCATCGGGCGAAAAAGGCAATTTCGCGAAATTCCTCAAAGTTTACCGGCGTGAAGGCGAACCCTGCCCCCGCAGTTGCGGCGGAAAGGTTCAACGTCTTAAATTCGGCGGCCGCTCGGCTCATTTCTGCCCGAGGTGCCAGAAATAGAATTTAGATAGAATATTTTTCCTTATAAAATCTTATCAGTTGTTCCACTTCGGGCAGGATTTTCGGGTTGGCCACGCCAACCTTGGTTCTTTCTTGGATTTTTTTCAAAGTGTCGGCGCCTTCCAAAACCGCCATCTCAATGTCTTTGTCCGTGGTTTTGGTGTCCGGGTCGATAATCCGTCCTTCTTCCGGCACGATGCGGTTCATCTGATTGGTTTTCCGGAAATAATCGTTAATGGCGTTTCGCAGGGCTTTGTCGCCTAAAACCGAACAGTGGTATTTGATTTCCGGCAAGCCGCCCAATCTTTTGACGATATCCTGCGGTTTGATTTTCCGGGCTTTTTCAATTTTCATCCCGCCTTTTTCCGTGAGCATTACCGAAAGCATGGAGGTGGAGCCGATGGCGGCGCCGCAGCCGAAAGTCCGCCAGCGGCATTGTCTTATTTTTTCGGTTTTGGGGTCAATCCAAAGCCAGAAACGCATCACGTCGCCGCAGGCCGGGGAGCCAATCATCCCGGAAGCGTTGAATTTGAATTTTTTCTCTTCTTCCGGCTTCATGAAATTATGGGGATTGAAGAAATGCTCTTTGACGATTTTGCTGTAAATCCAGGGCGTTTGGGTCCGGCCGATAATATCCGATTTTTTCGTTTGTTTTGCCATTGTTGTCTAAATTTTCGAGTTCATTGTGTAGCGAAGAAAATTTAGCCACAACAATGAGCACCCGCCTAATTTTTTGGATTATTTTTAATAATTATCTGTGATTTTATTTAAATAATTTCTACCCCAGCCAGTCTTAAGATATTTTTCTCTTTTGAGGGCAGTTCTTTTATCTTTATAACCTTCAAAATATATTAATTCAAGAGGTGTCCGATTTTTAGTTGATTCTACCAATCCTTGATTATGTTCTTTGATTCTCCTTTCCAAGTTATCAGTAAACCCAGTATACAACCCTTTATCTTTATGGCTAAGTAATACATATACAAAATAGAACATAATTTAATCCAAAAATTTAGGCGGGTAAAGGTTTTGTTTCTAAAATTTCATCACCTCTGGCTCGAAATTTTAGACAAAGCCCTTTATTTTTACCGGCGACATTTCCCGGAGTTTTTTAACGATTTTTGGCAATACTTTCATAACATAATCAAGGTCTTTTTTCGTCGTTTCTTTGCCTAAAGTCAGCCGCAAACTCCCATGGATGATTTCGCGGGGCAAGCCGATGGCCTGAAGCACGTGAGAGGGCTGGAGCGTCTGGGAATGGCAGGCCGAGCCGGTGGAAGCGCAGATTCCGTATTGGTCGAGGTGCAAGAGCAGGGCTTCACCTTCGATATCCAGGATAGTTATATTAACATTGTTGGGCAATCTTTTTTCGGGGTGGCCGTTGAGAAAGGTTTTTGGAATAGTTTTTAAAATTCTTTCGGTCAGATTTCGGGAAAGTTTTTCGAGGCGCCGGGCTTCTTCTTTCCTGTTTTTTTGGGCCAGTTCCAGGGCTTTGGCCAGGCCGGCATAAGCCGGAACGTTTTCGGTGCCGGAACGCAATCCTTTTTCCTGGCCGCCGCCGAAAATCAGCGGCCGAAGCGGGGTGCCGGCGCGGATGTATAAAATGGCGCTGCCTTTCGGCCCGTAAATTTTTGAACCGTTGAGCGTCAGCAAGTCGACTCCCAGTTTTTCCACGTTCAAATCCAGATAGCCGGCGGCCTGGCAGGCATCGGTGTGGAAATAAATTTTCGGGAGTTTTTTCGTTTTTCGTTCCTGGTTTATTTTTTTGAGCAATTTCCCGATTAGAGCGATTGGCTCGATGGTGCCGATTTCGTTATTGGCGTACATCACCGAAACCAGAATCGTTTCCGGTTTTATGGATTTCATGATTTGTTGCGGCGCAATCAAACCGTGTTTATCAACCGGCAGAGTACTGACGTCAAATCCTTCTTCTTCAAGGGCCAAGACGGAATTTAAAACCGCGGGATGTTCGATTTTTGTCGTAATGATATGTCCGGGTTTTTTAAGGGTTTTTTGAATTGTCCGGCTTAATCCTAAAATGGCCAAATTGGCGCTTTCGGTGCCTCCGGCGGCAAAAATAATTTCGGAGGCCTTGGCGCCGAGGATTTTGGCGATTTTTCCCCTGGCCTCATTCAGGTTTTCTTTGGCTTTTATGCCCAGTTGGTAAATGCTTGAGGGATTGCCGAAATTTTCCGACCAAAACGGCTCCATCGCTTTTTTTACCGTCGGGTCTAAGGCGTGGTGGCGGCGTG
>Ga0265297_10003792_pt1 | contig 26349 bp, 43 predicted proteins | sample Munlanlwell13791_FD_192502 | JGI IMG/M metagenome (GOLD analysis project Ga0265297, IMG submission 192502) | Leachate microbial communities from a municipal landfill in Southern Ontario, Canada - Leachate well 137-91 | ecosystem: Engineered > Solid waste > Landfill > Unclassified | place...
AGGTAATCAATCGAATTGCGCGCCTATACTCATCCGGCTCGGCGTCGTTGTCCTTTGAATCCCAATCCCGCAAAGTGCCGTTTGGGGGATAAACAACTTTCAATTTCGCCGTGTTAAGTGCCAAGACCGCGCCTGCCGGAGCGTCCTTGTCAACTACAATTCGCGGACGACCGGTCGCCTGCAAATCACCGATAAACTCTGTAACCGCCACATTGCCGTGCGTCATCTGCGAATCAAAGGCTTGTGTTCGCATATAGTTCGCAAGCGCGGCGTTAAAGGTTGCTATTGTGCGCGCCTGAATAACATCGGTGTATAATACCAAATCCGACATATTAGTGTCATCTGTATAGATCGACGCCAACAGATCATTGATATTAGTCGCCGTAATCGCCGCACCGGACTTATCGGTCTTGTTAGTCCCCGCCTGCAATAGCCAAGTATAGACTCCGCGCATTTTAGACGGGACGGCGGTTGTTCCAACTACTCGCTCGCCCCAAACAATAGACCGTGCAAGGCGTTGTCTAAAGACTCGCATCCAACGCTGGATATTCCAATTTACATAGTCCATCCCACTCTTGCCGTATTGCTTTGTATTAATGAGTTCCGCCGAAAAAGGAATGTCCTCTCTGTATTTTTCGTAGTAGTTATACTGCACAGAAGGCTCATAAATTCCCTTTTCGTGAGCGCGAGAATACTCATTAACGGGACGGCTAATAATGTCAACAGTCGAACCATCGGCGACCGTTGTAACCGCGCCCGCACCGTTTAGGTTTCTTGACATTGTAAGAACATCGCCGAGAACACTTGTAATCAGCATTGTCTCGTCATAGTCCCTAAATTTAATAACCATGCCCGTGTCGAATCGCTCGCCGTTTGTCATAGTCATTGTAGTTGCCGCCGCGAGAACCGCACCGGCGTTATTAATTACATCGTTTTCCATCTCTTCAATATCCTCAAGCCACTCCATTTTCTTTGAAGTGCCGTAGGTCTCGCGAGACTCTTCACCGATTAATTGCAATAGTCCGGGCGTTGTTTGGAGTAGAGTTGTGAACTCATTCGACAAGTCGCGCTGGGTATTGTTGAGATCGTAACTTTCTGCTGGCGCATATATTGATACTGCCATACTATTTCTCCTATCTTATTCTTGTTCTGGGTTTTGGGTTCTGTTCATCGGTGCGCCCTTATTAGCATTTAACATACCAATTACATCGCCTTTTGTTTGCGCGTCTTGATATGCTATATCACTTGCTCGCTGGACGCCGACTGCACCGCCACCGTGTGTAGAAACTTGTGTTTGGGTTGGTTGCGTATTGAATAGATACGCGTGTTTAGTTTGAAATTCTTTTTTGTGTGTGTCAATCGCCGTTTTCTTTGCATTGTCATCGAGTTTATCATCGACAATAGGGTCTTTGTAGAGTGCAAAGAAAGCGTCCCGTCGGTCGCGGGGGACATTCCATTCATCTGCCTTATCTCGGAGCGCAATCTGGCGTTCCTTCTCGGCGAGTTGAGTAGCAAGGTCGCCACCGTGTTGTGGATCGTCGCCACCGCCATCGCCGTCATCCTCGCTTCCGAATACCTCCGACTCTATGTATTGCACATAAGAATCGAGGTCTTCGTCGGGGATGCCAACTTTAGCAGGGTCGATTTGGTCTGTGAGTGCAAAGGCGAGTGCAATCTCCGCTTCGTCGTCGTCGAGTTCAGCATAAGATACAGTGCCGTTTGACAATTTATCATAGACCGCGACGGTCTGATCGACATTATAGCCTGTTATCTTCTCAAATCTATCGAGAATTAAACGGGCTTCTTTCGCTTGTGCGTTCGCTTGCCTTTTGACAAGTATCAACTTGTGCAGGTCGCGTGCAAGGTCATCTTTGGGGAGAGCGAGGAACTTGCGTAGCTCGGCGGCGTCCGCACCATATCCGTCGAGGTTAAGTTGTGTTGTCGGGGTTGCATCTTGCTCGGTCATCTTGACCTCCCTTGTTTTGGGTTGTTGTTATTGAACATTTACTTTGTTGCTTTTCGATTAGGGAGTTCACTATACCCCCCGCTGTTAGTCAATCGTTTTTTGATTTTAGCCTTTGTCGTCTTGCCCTGCTTTTTCAATAGCCAGAACATACGAAATTGAGCTTTGGAGGCGAACTTCTTGGGGGAGGTGTCGGTTGGCATTATCTATACCGCCTTCGTTCTTCTTTGAATCCTTTTATCATTTCGGTCGCTTGTTCTCTGTAGAGTTTATTCGATCCCTTTTTTGCCGACCGAGCCAAACGTAAATCTTTAGCGGCGTCTTTTCTAATCCATCCTCCCTTAGGAGCAGACTTATCACCCCTTTGGGTTGCATAGGCGTGTCTTGCGCCATAATCTTTTTGACCTTGGTGTTTAGAGAAATTCTTTTGCAATTTCTCACCCTTAATCCGTCCCGCCCTTAGCAATCCAAAAAACCTTCGGAGCGTCCTTGCCCTTGTGGACTTTCCCGCCTTTGCCTTTGCCATCTTATCGACCCATCCTTTCATTCACACTCGCCGGTGCAGGTTGCCAACGATGTCGGCAATTATGCCCCCCCGCTGTCAACATCACATCCGGCGTCATTCCATTATTCAAATCGGAAATCTCATCCCGATGCCAATACTTGCCGTGCGCCCTCCCCGTGTTAGGATGCCGACCGCTCAGTAACATCTTGCAGAAATCCCGTGTAGTTTTTATCACGCCGCCCCCCACATATTCAAACCAGTCAATACCTAATTCGATTGCCGTGTCATTCATAACCGCTCGATCCGCAGTCATTAACCCCGTGTTCGCAATCGTATAACCCGCCGATTTGAATTTATTGAGAAGCCCGCCTTCATATTCCCGTGTTGTCGAATCAAAATGACCACCTATCTTCTCGACAAGCTCGTTAAACGACATACGACCGTGCAAAGCCCCGTTAAACGCCTGTCTAACCTCGCTCGTTATCAAATCCGATTGACCGCCGATCTCTTGCAATGTAGTTTTCGACAGGACATCCGCTCTTTGCATATCACTCGAATCGACTTGATAGCCAAGCTCTTCAAATAACCGCTGTTGTATCGACAAAACTGCCCCATATTGCGATTCTATCTGTTTAAGTGGACTTGTTATTGATTGCGCTTTCAGATAGTCAAGAACCCGCCTTTGTATTGTCTTTAGCATAACAGTATCTTTGGGGTCGATATAGTCCTTGCCCGACATTTCACGGGTTGCTATCTTATTCAATTCTCGAATTGTCAAATTGCGCAATGAGTTCACCTTGCTATCGACTGCCGTCCCATAACCTTTCATAAGGTCGCTTTGGAATTTATCGAGTGCTTGTGCGGTCTTTGTAATTGACATTATGCTGGTCTAACCCCCCACGAGCCACCATCTTCTACACGCTCCGGTTCGCCCTTTTCGTTTTCGCAAATACATCGAATCATTATATCTCGCTCCCCGTCGAGTCTTACTACAACGCCCCTTGCATATCGAAATTTTAACCCTGTCAATTTCTCTTCTTTGACTATCTCAAAGGTCTTGTATTTAGGAAACCCGTAAATATGAGAAGCGATCACATTCATATTAGTTGTCATTGAATATGATAATTGCAAGATGTCTTTGAAAGACTTAATTTGATCAGCATAGATATTCATAGGGAAACCAGTGCAATTAAAGATCGCTTTGAACTCCGGTATCTGTTTCAAAAACCGCTCAACGGCTATTTGGGGGGTTGCGTTAATCATTACTCTTGCCCCTTGACCTTCGCTTGCGCTTGTGATAAATTCTCATCTTCATTATCATTAACAACCTCGCCGTCCCTTGAATCACCGACGGCAGGCTTTCCCTTGCCAAATAACTCCTTTGCGCTCGGCGGTTGCTTGCCAAATGGCACCGCCCCGCCACCGAAAGGATTTAACCCTTCTAACTCATCTTTAGGAGGCTTGTGTTCTTTGTCATCTTGCTCAATTCGATTAATTATATCAATAGCCTCTTCTCGCTCAACGCCATGATATTTCTGCACTCGCATAAGATAGCTCGACAAACCCGCCGACTTCTCCTTCTCAAGAATTGTCAACAGCGTCTCTTCATCTTCTCGGATGTTAGGCTCTCGAATAATCGTCCTTAATGCAATACCTTCACTAAAGACCTTGCCCTTCATTGAATGCCCGTCGGGTAGAAATTGGCTATGATAATTCCAAATCAATTTAACAATCTCAAATATCTCGGACTCGGCGGATTCGTAATAAGGCTTTTCACATTTACGCCGGTCTGTATGATGCATATTTTGCAATTCCAACGCATAACCGCTCGCCGGCGATCCCGTTAATTTGAAATCATTGATAGAAATACCATAGACCTCTGCCAACCGATCTACGTCCGCCTGTATGCAATCCAAAATCTGCTGAATAGCCGGACTTGGACTTATGTAAAAAGCATTCTGCCCCGTCCCCTCGCCTTGTGGATCGTCTGCCGGAATAATAATAGGGACATTTGGACCCATAACGATATTTTGTTTGGCGTCCCCTTTCCATCCCTTTAGAATCAATTGTGAAAAACATTGCGCATAGACAAGATTATTCAACTCGGTGATTTTCAATGCAAGATTAATATGAGCGTCAACTAAATCGTAACCGCCGTCAACCCAAAAACTATTATAGACCGGCGTGTCGGTCATCTTAACAAACGGCAACCGCCCATAAGGATTAACGCCTTCTAAATTCGTTTGTATCTCGATAAAGCCTTGTTTTTGTGTATATTCCCTATACGCTTCGTCAGTCCACAGTGCATAACGCTCCTGCGAACTCGCCGTCGTCCCCACGGGTCCACTTAGATAATTCTCATCGGTTGGCGCGGTTAAACGATAAATAACGGCAATAGCAGTCGTTGGGTCAAGCTCGTCGGGAATGAAATCGACCTCGGACGGCAATAATATACGAAATCTAATAATCCCTTTTTTAGTATCGAACCACGGCTTTATGAGAATCGTTCTACAAAGATTTATCATCTTATTAGCATAAGCCATGTGTAAATCGAATTGCCCCTTTTGTGTGATATACTCAAAAATCTTATCATCATCGGGAGTCGGCTTCTGCTCATCATTGTCAGGAAAATAAAGCGACCGAGACGCTCCCCCCTTGTAAATCACAGATAGATTATCGACAAGCATTTTAGTTATATTGAAATTCTGCAATTGTAATTTAAGTGATTTATTCTCTACATAACGGTCGTTGATTGCGTCAAGTAAATGCTGTTCATATCGACCGTTATAAAGGTCGACCCGCATCTGCTGATTGTCTTTGAAATCATCGGACGCTTGTGATTGAATGCTATTTAGCAACAACGCCCAAAACTCTTTGAATTGTGGTGATATTCCGCGCATTGCTATCGAATTAATATTGCGCACCGCCGAGCTAACTGTTGGAAAGTATTGTTTGTCATTGTAATACATCGACTTATGTGTCGGCAAACCCGGTTGTGATTTACTTTGAAATTTAGATTTAATCTTTTCCATTAACTTGCTATCCTCCAAGATTCGATATGTCTTAACGGCGTTATCGAATCTATTGCATATTCGATTGAATGAATCCTATGTGAAAATTGATGATTCTCGGGCTTATCACACGGCAACTCACCATAAATCTCGCCGTTCTTCTCGGGATAATGATACGCCTGTAAATCTTTTATTAATCCGATACAACCCGGATCGACAAAGAGATGCGTATCCCCATCCGCCGTTAATATCTTTGCCCGCACCGATTGAATGCGCTGAAATACCTTGTGTTGTCTTGACTTGACATCGATCCCATAATTGCCAAGTATCTTATGAATTGACAACCCGTCCGCCTCTTGCCGTGATATATTAGCCTCGTGTCCAGCGTGAAATATCGACACATCTTTACTTACACAAGGCGCTCTAAATGTCATATTAGGGAATTGCACTGGCTCGCCGTGCAAGACTTGTGCGAATGTAGCGGGGGGAAGATGCGACCGCGAGAACTCCCCTATCACATACCAATCGCCGAGAACGGCATCGTATTGCATCCAAATAGCAACCGCCGGATCGTTCCATCCGAAATCAAGACCGACATAGACCGGAAGCGCCGGATTGTATTTACAAGGTCTAACATTCTTCTCAACAGTGAAATCATCATAGACAAGCCCTACCCAATTCTCAAAGGTCGCCTCATATTGTTGCCTAAAATATCGAGGCTCTAAATTCTTGCGCGCCCACTCAATATCGTCGTCGGCGACAAGACCCGCGTCCTTTGTTAGAATATGCTCAATCGAATAGGATTTATCGGTCGCCGCTCGCAAAGACTCATCATAGACCCAGTTTTGCCCCTTAGGAGTTAAAGTCAACCAACCGCGACCGCGTCCAAGATGTTCGGACTTTGAAACACGATTAACAAGCTCCATAAAAGCCTGCCTAACAACCTGCGCCGCCTCGTCAAGGTGAAACCAATCGGCAGTCAATCCCTCGAGTGATAACGGATCGCTTGCGCTCCTAAATAGGATTTGAGAACCATTCCAAAATGTCAATTTGTGATCGGATTTATTATAACGAAAATAATCATCTAATTGCATAAATTTCAATACTTTCAAATAGGCGTCAACCAAGACCTCGCGCACCATTGGAAAAGACGGGGCAACGGCTATCCCCGCGCAACCCGGAACGGCAAGATTTAACAACACGCCCTTAACCGCGCCGGAGTATGTCTTACTCGACCGGACTCCCCCCACAAACATAGAAATCTTCGCCTCGCTTTGCACAAAACGAAAAGCCTTCTTAGACGGAAAGTGTATGTTAACCTTTCTACTCATTGTCAACCTTATCGGAGAATGTGATTGAAATTTCGATATTGTCAAGGGGATTAAGACCGCCGTGTTCAGACTCAGGTTCGGTCGCCTTGCCGTCAATTCTGTCAAGAACCATTTGACAAAACTTAGGATTGCCTTTGATCGCTTGCTCTAAAATTGTCATAGCGACCGCCTTCGCCCTTGTGTGAGTTCGACCGGTCTCTTTGATTTTGATTCGACCTTCGGCAAGCTTTTTGAGTTCGGCGACGACGGAAGCGCCTTTGGGACGCCCCGTAGGATTACGCACTTCGCCCTTTTTAACGGGAATAAGGTTGTCAACGGCGTTTGGATTATTGAGAGGCATATCATCTTTGTTTTATCTTATTTATAAACGGTTTTTTGTCGCTCTTATCCATCCTAATATCATAATATAGAATTGGAATTAAAAAGTCAAGTAAAAAATGTAATTATTTTTAACACCATGAAAATATTTTTAACAGTGTTAATTTTTGTAACAGTGGAGACAAAAAAAAGAGTTGCTCGGTGCGAGACCTTGCAACTCGATTCGATTGTGGGGAGCGGACGGGGAGCTATCGGATAGTCATCCCTTTAAGAATATTACTCTTTGAATGGTCTTTGACAACCTTTGCACCTTGCTCAATAAGAAAATTGCATAAGTCGATATGATTCTTGAAATTGACTCGCAAATTTCTTATTTCACAATACTCTTTGTATGTGCTAAACAGTGCCATCAATGTGATCTTACTTTTGTCATCGAATCGGCATCGATCTAACTTGAATGATTCCCAAGAATCCTTGCGCTCGATTTTCAAATACGATTCGATACCAAGTTGAACGATCTCGATAAAAAAAGCGTCCGGATCGTTGTATTGTGAACACAATTTTTTAACATCTTCCATTAACTCAGTAAGTGTTTTCATATATCACCTCCTTTTAAGTATAAAATATACAGATTTTCTAAAAAGTCAAGTGATTTGTTTATCATTTCTGCTATTTAATTGTGATTCTTTACAAAAATACAGACATTCTCATAGGCTATTTTCGGCGTTTTATGAATCCCCTATTCATAGGTTTTTACAACGGAATTTGCAGAAAAGCCGATATTATAGGTCATTTCTCATAATATATATACTTTTTTATAAAAAATATATATACTGTAGTCTTATGAGATTAAGGGGGTAAAATCTGGTTTTCGGCGATATAGGCACTCAAAGCCCCTATTTATGGGTATCTTTGAAACGCCGAAAATCCATGATAAAATAAAATGTCAATCAAAAGTTAGTGTCCAAAGGGTCGGTATCTTGACAAATATACCCAAAACGCCGTGTTTCGTGATATAAGATTTTCATTTTTCGGTTGACTTTTATCATATCATTTTCATTTAATCTATTATTTTTCAATCGTTTGACTCCTTTCTGTGTGTTGTGTGCATTGTTATTTGTCGGGTCTATCGTTAAAGTCGAATTTGAATTGTTGCTGAGCGTCAAAAATACGCTTTTTGGCAATGTCGAAATAGTCGGGGTCGAGTTCGATTCCGATAAAAGAGCGGTTAAGATTTACACAAGCGACGCCACAAGTTCCCGAACCCATTGTGTTATCCAAAACGAGGTCGCCTTCATTCGTATAGGTGCGGATGAGATATTCTAAGAGGGCGACGGGCTTTTTTGTCGGATGTTTTAGAATATATCTATCTGTTTCATGTGGAGAAAATTGTATAATATCAATAGGATGTTTAGTGCCATCGGCTTTAAGGTTAATGCAATTAGCATTTTTTAAGATATTATAATGTCCACATTTATTACGCTCCTCGGGGACTATCCTTTACACTTCTTTTCCGGCGGGGTCTCGTTTTAATGATTTTGCGCTTCTCATAACTCGAATCGGATTGAATGTAAAATTTGCAGTTTTAGAGAAAATCAAAATATCCTCGTGGGTTTTCCATGGTCTATTTGATAGATTCATAAAATTAGCACCAGCTATCTTATCCCAAACCCAAGTATATCGAAACATCTCCAAATTCGACATAACGAGTTGACTTGTGAACGGTTGCGAACCAAACAAGACAATCGCCCCGTTGTCTTTTATGATTCTCTTGTAAGCCTCCCAAAGTTTATCGAAAGGAATTATCACATCCCATTTGCAGGCGGTCGTTCCGTAGGGTAAATCGGTGCATATCAAATCGACCGACTTGTCTGCAATGTCTTTCATTTTGAGAAGGCAATCGCCTAACTGGAGGTCTATCATAGATTATCCTTTCCATTGTCGAAATTGAAAGTAAGTTGATCTGGGTTGTTTTGTATCGGCGTCGCTTTGACTCCGTCGGGGAGTTCGGCGGTGAGGAGGTTGTGTTTCCAATATTCGATTCTTGCCCGTGCAATTTCGACATACTCGGCGTTAATTTCGCAGGCGGTTATCTTGTCGAATCCAAGTTTCATAGCGGGGATGATTTCGGAGGCGACGCCTGAGAATGGGATGTAAATGTGCTGTGGAATCATGGGGAGTCGAAAGAGTTGTAAAATACGATAGTTTAAGGACATGGGTTTGATCGTGGGATGATTGTTGTGATTTATACTAAGCGGTCTATCGACAACATTTAGCATTTTTCTATTATCGTTTTCATATTGAGAATGCTTTTCAAACTTTTCACATCCTGCGTTCCTTTCACTCGGCGAGACTTTTGGGGCGTATCGGAACACATCATATTCTTCTCGCTCATAGGCGCAGGTGTGGAGGATTCTACTTGCTCCAGCGACATCGTTATAACCTGCTCCCTTGCTATGAAAACCAGTTTCTCTTGACCCAAAGCTAAATGGATGTTCGCCTTTTTTGTGGGGTGATTTATCTCCATTGCGAAAAGTCGGTTGTGCAACTCCACTTTGCTCATCTATAATCTTGCCCGCTTGTTCGTCGATAAACGCTTGCGCAGGGTAGCGACCGGACTCCGGTGTGATATTTGGGGTTTTCTTTTGTTCACCGCTTAAATGCCAAGTCGCTCCGTTGTGTTCCTGATGTCCGCTCCCTTGTGGATGTTCGCTTGTCGGCACTCTCCCCTGTTCTATATTTAGCGCCGAGACGGTTATTGTGTTATCGCCGTTTTCATAAGCGATCACATCGTTAAGGGGCGAACCCGTCTTGCAAGGCTTGTGAAATACCATTATCTCCTCACATACCTGTTTTAGGCTTGCCGTGCCATACTTAAGACCGTCGTATTTAACGGCGAGAGGATGGGAAGGGGAGGTTATCGTATCCATAGGGTCTTTACCACCATCGACTCCAAAAGCAACTCCTTTTTGTTGTTGCGGGGCTTTCCTATTTTCTCGACCTCGTGGATAGGCTTTCCCCACGACCTCCCTTTCGCAACCGAACCGCTTGTCGATTGCCTTTGAAAGGTCGGTCGCCTTCGGAAAGGAGCTTGTAAAATACCAATACATCGACATATTCTCATCGAATCCGGCAAGGTTCGCATAATACTTTTGGATAAAATTGACACGATCTATGCTAAATAATAGCATATAACCGCCGTGTTTCAATACCCGAAACGCCTCCGCAAACCATTGCCCTAAATATTCACCGGAAAGTCCATTCCATTTATTCATAAAGTCGATAGCGTCTTTGAACTCCGGCTTGCCGTCCGCTTTGATAATCACTTTAGAACCGAGATTATACGGCGGATCACTGTATATCAAATCGACACTGCAATCGTCGAGTGTCTTAATGTGCAGGAGAGCGTCGGCGTTGAATATTTCAATCATTATGCTTGCCCCCTCTCGTTTTGCAATAGCTCAATCCCGATAATATAGACCGTGCCGGAGTGGTCTTTGCGGGAGTCGAATCCTCGCTTCGCGCTCAATAGCTCGGCTTGCAGTTGTGGGTTAGAATGGAATTGCGGGCGCACGGAGTTATCCTTGCACCACGCCTGATATGCTTTGTAGAGAGAGATTGCCTTGCATTCTTGCAGATCACCAACGCCACAGCATTCGTCAAGAAACACGCCGAGAATATCGGAGTTGTGTTTATATTCGGCGGTCGAGGCGATCACGGCGGACGGTGGGTGAAAACCGTTCTTCTTTGCTCGATAATAGCCCTCAATTGCCCATTGTAAGAACCCGTCGATCTCGCCTTGCAACTCTGCAATAACGCTGTCCATATCCTTTGCCGTCTCTTCGGGGAATATGTGATTGAACTCCAAAAGACAAAGCCGTCGCCAGAACCCGCCGGAGTCGTCGTCGATTCGGATTTTATGATTGCCGACAAAAACCAATTTTCCGATAATCTCGAGTTCAAATTCAATCCCGTATTTCTGGCGGGCTTTGAGTTCATTCCCGCCAGTGATGTCTTTGACAAGCTCCTCGTCAAGACCGCCCCGACCTTGCGGGATTTCGGAGGTCATTATGAGCCTTGCCCCCTTTAGCCCTGCAAGACTTGACATAAATTCATTACTAAGCCCACCGTTCTGCATAAGAACTCGGATGGGGATCGATGTCATGTAGTTATTGAGAAGATATTTTATGAGCTTGAATAGTGTCGATTTTCCGTTCCCTCCGCTCCCATAAGCGTATAGGAAATGCTCTGTTAGATGTTCGCCGGTCAAACAAAGACCAAGAAATTCTTGCATAAATCCCATAAGGTCGGGGGACGGGTTGCCTTGTGAATCGACAAGGATCGTCTCTAAGAATTTAATGATTTTGGGGCAAGTTGCTTGTTTTCTGTAGTTTGCGCCGGCTTGTTTCATAAAGCGGGAGTCGGGGGAGTGTGGATAAAATTCGCCGGTTGCGAGGTCGAAAGAGCCGTTTTGGAGATTAATCAGCGTCGGTTGGTTGTCAAATTCTTTGATAGATGTGGATAAATCGGCAACACGCCACGCAATAAGCGAGTTTTTCGATTTAATCACATTGTTCAGACCGTTCGCCGATTTGAGTTTTTTAAGTATCTTGACAATCACATTATTCGCCGTTGCGTATCTGTTCATTTTGACAGTATCGACATCGGTGTAAATATGGAATAATCGACCGCTCTCCTTCTCATATTTTTCAAATTCGTTTTCGATAGTGTCGGCGGCGAGTTGCTCTGCATAGGCGCTGGTATCCTCTTCCCAAACACCGTGATTATATCTCATCCACGCTTTACTTGTGTGATTGTATAGGATTTTGCCTTTGCAGAGCTTGGCGATAAGTCGGGCAATGCCGACCTCGCCGTGATATAAATAATTGTCGATAAACTCATCTATTGCAGAGGTGTTGATAGCCTTTTCCTTTTTCGGAGCGGGGACGCTTGCCGGTGCGTTGCGTTGTGCATAGCTCTCGAGATAATCGTCGGGGGGTTCGTCAAATTGCGGGGGTTCGTCGGGGAGGTCTTGTCGGGATTGTGGTTGTCGGGTTCGTTTAGGTTGTTCAAAACCGTGTTGCTTTGCAACCTCAAAAAAAGAGGCGATGTGGACTTCGCCGGAGCGGGAGGCGAGAAGATTGGAAAATTTACGGTCTATTGATTCGTATGATTCGCTCGGATAAGCGGGGTTGTTATCGGAGATGATGTGAAAATACGCTCGACCTTGCTCTCCGAGTTCTGCAAGTGCGTTGCCGACCTTAAGCCAGTCGGTATAGTTATTGATTCGACCGGAAAGGTGGTGCGCCGCCGATTCGATATTTTGGGTTTCATAGTCGATATTTTTAGTATGCTGAGATGCCCGTTGTTTTGGGGTTTCCGCTTGCGTAGTCGATTTGCGTTCCGGTTTGCAAAGGGTTAAAATGAATTTTAAGAGATCGTCCGGCACACGGGGCAATTCACCAGTGATGGGAATTATCCATTCATATTGTCGAAGGCTCTCGATATTTGACGGGGGAGCAAACACAAGACCGCCGTCGCCTCGAAAGTCTATTTGGAATTGTTTGAAAGATTTAGTCGATTTGATTCCGGCGAGTTCCTTTGGGAATTGAAAATACAGGTGCATACCACCGGATTGCGTTCGGACTCTTGGAACATAATCGGGTATTTCAATCCCGTGATCTGCAAGTGTTTGAAAACCGGACGGTTCGGCGTGCATATCAATATCGACAACAAAGAGATTATGCGCTTCGCCAGTTAAGATAGCAAGGCAATTCCAAAATGGATTCTTGGTTTTGGCGAGTGCCATTTCTAAAGTCGGGGGGGTCTTCTGCCATGTGATAGATGGCTTGGCGAGTTTATTCCCGTCGGGGTCAAATTCGATTCGGCAGGGGAGGGCGGTCAATCCAAGATTGTGATATTCTTGTATTGCAGAGGATAAACTAACGGTCGCTGTTGAGTTCGACATCTTGCTCTTTTCTAATTTTGAGTATTTCTGTGTTAAGTTGCTTAACTATAATCTTTTCGAGCTTGTGGGGCTTCGGGACGGGGTCTTTTTTGTTCACTCCGTATGTGAATTTGCGGAGTTTTGACACCTTGCGGATTTTGTGGGGCATTAGAGTTCCTTTTCCAAAACGCTGTTATTGTGTCGCAATTCTACTGTTGAGATTTGTTTCAAAATAGACCTCCTATCTCCAAAGGGTTCTTCTCGGTTAGGTATTTATCAATAAGCTCGGCGAGATATGCAAAGTTAAAGTCGGTATTTGGAATCGACCAAGTCTTTGTCTCTGGATTATATTCATGGTGATCGCAACTTTTTAGACCGGTCAAGAATGCAGACCAATTCCGCTTAAAATCGGCGGGGGTTAAGGTTATGTCGATTGTCCGGTTACCGCTGGATCGATAGATGTTCGGCATCAAACACTCCCTTCTCGATGTCTTCCTCTGCAAACTCGGCAAGCGCAAGGGCGTTCCAAGCACAATGCGCAAGATGCGTCTCGCCCGATTCTGGGTCGATAAGTTCGCCGTTTATATGCGCAATCATGTGCCGTTGTAGAGCGTCAAGATAGCGGTTATAGCTTCCTTCGTCCCGTTCCCGCCAGCTATTGACATTGCCATATTTCCGCTTTGCAAATTGGATAATTCTCGCAACCGCTTTGATTGCTTTCCATTGTAAAGGATGATATTCGAGTTTATTAGACCAGTCTTTCAGGTCGCCCTTTTTGAGTTGATTCTCGTTCATAGTAACTCCTCGTCGGTCGATATGGATTTCAAAAACGAACCCATAGACCCAGTTTCATTCCGATTAAAATACAAACTGCTGGCTCGAATGCAATAGGTATCTTGCAATAGCAAGCCCCTCGTTCACAAGCCTCGCATTTATAGACCGCCATTTTACTCACCGATGGGAATATCCGCTGGAGGTCTTGTGTAATATTTTTGTAGTTTAGCACCGTGTAGCGCAAGATTTTCCAACCGTGCAGAAGCGCCGTGTTGTATTTATTAGTGTCGTCGGTATACCCAAAAAAAGTAAGATGAGCGCTTTTTTCGTTAGGAGCGTCGGGGTTGTTTTCAAGAGTTGAAACACCCTCATACTCAACTGCGACCTTTGCCGATACAATAGCATAATCGAAACGCCAGTTTTTTAGTCCGGCGTCTGCAATTCTTTGTGTTATCCCAGGTTCTTTGCCGACAATCTCGTGGACAAAGTGATATTCCTTTGTTACAGTGCCGTGTTTCGATAGTTCCTGCTCTATAAAAGCAAGTCTAAGAATACGCTCGTTTTTTGCGCGGGTTGCCTTGTCTATTTTTGACATATCGCCTCGCTTGTTTTTACATTTTCCCTCGACCGCTTGTTATAGATTTTTTTCTGTCCATTCAATACACAACGCCTGCTATAAATGCTATTGTCAGACCGACCTTCGGGCTTGCCGCCTGCTAATAAAATGGCGTCTTCGTCGGGCGTGTAGGGATTGCCATTGCGAACCCGAATATCTCGGTGATTAACGATTTTTGGGGTGTTCGCTTGTTCTGCCTGCCGTTTATAAAATCGGTCTAATCGACTGTAAATATTCGTGTCATCTAATACACCGTTCATCAAATCTAAAAGTTCCGGTGAGAGCGGGGGGGAATAGCTCCCATCCCCATCGTCGCCTTCTAAGTCAAAGGAATTGCCAGTTTTTGGCGACAATTGTTTATAGCCGTAGATTTTATTGTCTCTTTGATAGCCACTCATTTTAAGCCCCTTCTGCCCCTTGTGTGAGTTGGTTTATTTGTTTGATTCTCGCCTCGAGTTTTTCGACTTTGCGCTGGAGGTCTTGGATGTATCGAGACTGGTTTTTGACTTTGGCTTGCGATTTGTTATACATTATGAGCAGATTTTGATAATTCTCATAAATCGGCATTTCGTTGTGGAGTTTTTTGATATTCTTTGCGAAATCTGTTTCATTAACACTATCGGTTTTGTCCTGTTTGTCGGGGTTCGCTTGTGATTTTATTGAAACGCATTGGATATTTTTGAACTGCGTGCAATTTTGAAAAGCACAACTTGGCTCTGGTTTATGTTCTATACGATGTGGACAGTGTATTTTTTCACAATCCTTTGCTTTTTCGCATATAACCATATCGTTGGGTTTTGTCGCTTGCTTTTTTTCGGCGTCGGCTATCAAAGAATCGGCTTCGGATTGAGACATTTTTAGTGTTATAGTATTCCAACCTATCGGAAAGAATTTTTGGTGATCACAACAATAGCATTTAAGATTATTGTTATAATACCAATCGGAATATCTATCATCTCTACTGCTTGCCCTTGTCAATCCTTTGGCTTTCAACAACCGCACTGTCTTTTCCATAATCGACTCGCCGGTCTCGGTCTTGTCGGTCGGGGGAGTTTGAACTCCATCATTTCGCCATCCGTCAAGTGGATTTATTTCGACACTTGCCGTCGCCGTTGTAACCTCCGGCGTCATCTCCGGTTGCGGGTCGCCGGTTTGGATAAAGTGATTGGGTTGCTCGCCGATTAAGTATTTTTTCATTATGCGCTCCAATTTTTCCGGTTCTTCTAACATATTAGCAAGTGCCTTCAATGCTGATTTAGTCATAAAACCTGACAACCAGCGGGCAATCTGTTTTTCTTGTAATTCTTTCCTTGTCATTTCGGCTCCTCTTGTTTTTCAATGGCTACCATTTCGCAATCCTCCCATTCGTGCAAGTCGTTTTGACAATCCAATAAATATGGCTTGATCTCCGGTGCGGACGGGTTTGGAAATTGGATTTGACTTACATCGAAAGTGTCGTCAAGTCGATTGTCATGTGCAATTATTTTTAGGTTCATTTTACCTCCATAAATCCAATAACAATCGAATCATATGCGCAAAATACGCCGTGTATAGGATTGTCATTAGATATTTGATTATTGATTTTGGCATGGTTGCTCTATCGCAATCCTCGATTCGATTCGATTAGACCGTCGCAGTCGATTCCGATTGACCTTAAAAAGTCGGCTATTTTTGAAAATAGCGTTCCAAATTTCACCGATAGTGATACATCCAAGCCGGAGACATATCCTTTTCCTCTCATATCTTTCCATAGACTATTGACTATTATAAGCTCGTCTTCGGTTATCGACTCGACTCGGCGGAGGATTGGCTTGCAATTGTCAAGTGGCGTATCATAGACATAAATCCCATCCCGAACCTTAGCAAGCCAAGTATAGCTAATTTTGTCAAGACTTAACTGTTTATAGACTCCCAAAAGCTCGCCGTCAAAAGGGCAAGTTGAGGGTTGTCCATTAATCCAAACTCTACATTGCCCACCGATGTGTCTTGCAAAGACACGAGCTTTTTCATCGTTATTCATTGTCTTTCCTCTCCCTATTCGATTCTCTTTCAAACAAATCCATAACAGCATAGGCGATTTCACTCGCCTGTATTGCGATGTCATCTGCGCTTGTTGTTGCAAATACTGGGTTCGCAAGTAGACCTTGCAAAACGATCAAGGTTATTTCTTCATATCGTTTTCGATTGTGTTTCATTGCGCACCGCCTTTGTTTCTAAAGTTAAAAAAATCACAAAATTTAGTATATCGACAGTAATTCCGATAGTCCCCGCTTGGTCTTTGTAAAAACATATAGACAAAGATAGCGTCCATTCGTGCCGATTAATTGGGGTAAACCAGCACTCAAATTTGAGTTTCATTGCGCTCATCACCGCCGTCGGGATTGGTGAGTCCAATAAAATTCGTCTTGAAAGTGTCAATCGAAATTGTCAGGGTTGCTCGTCGATAATTAGTTTCCAAAACTATTTGATTCTCTGCAATATCGGCGCTTATCAAAACCCATGTAATTCCGGTAGTCTTGTCTTTGTAAAGCTCGCCGATTATTATATCCGGTGATTCATTCTTTCCATTCTCTGTTGTTTCGATTGTTGTTTGTTCCAATAACCGCCCGTCGCAGGGTAGCTCAAGGTCATTCTCTTGACACTTGCCGTTAGAATAGTAAATGCAGGTTTCCGGTGGCGTTTCAAGGGGGTTAAAACAACGGCACTTGTTGAACGATTCTGTTTGAACTGTTTCCATTTTTGACATGGTTGACATTAGATATTTCTCAATCTTCTCGGTGATTGCATCGTTTGGACATTCCAAATCGAGTAATTGCCAAGCGTCGTGTAGTAAAGACCGTTGCAGGGCAAGTTTGGTGCGCAATTGCTCTCGCTCGCCTCGTATCTCAACGACATCGTAAGCCCCTGTAACGCCGTCAAGTGCATCTGCCAAGACCGATTTACAGTCATCGAAATTAGGGGCGTCCTTTGCATAGTCAATCCAATATCGCAGGCGGTCTCGGTCGGCGGTCAATCGTTGCATCTCGTCATCTCGCTTATGAAAACCAACAAGATAGGCGACTGTTAAATCGTCGTCGGGGTCGGTAGGTTGTTCAGGTGTATCTTCTGGATATACATCGTTATTGCAATTTACACAATGCCAATGTTGCATACCTAAAATACCAAATACCATTTCTTTTCCGCATTTGGGGCAGTCCATCCGTTACCTTCCTTCACTAAATATTTTGATTTCTTTAAGATACGCCTCGAGGTCGAGGATTTGATTGCGTAGAAATTCAATCTTCTCTCGATTGCCCTCGACAATAGCGGCGTTGTAATGCAATCGACTATAAGTGAGGTCATTTTCGATCTGCATTACATTTTTTACTCTATCTTTCGATAGATGTTTAACCGAGAGCGTCATCGTTATCCTTTCACCGGCGCATCGGTCGGGGCGAGGGCTTGCTCATAAAGGGCTTGCCCTGCAATTTCGACAATATCGTAATACCATTCGTCGAAAGACTTGCCCATTGTGGTCTTATGATGACTTATTTTTCTCAACGCCTCTTCCAAAACCTTGCACCTCGCTTCGCTGTCGGAGAGAGCGGATTCGAGTTGTGAGATTTTGTCTTGATATTCCAACTCATGTTCAGATATTTCTAAATATTGGTATCTTGGAATTGCCGAATCATTTCGACAACACATATTCTCGCCAGTTGCTTTGTTCACATAATCGGCAGTTGAGTTACAAACCCCGTTAAACCAATCGGGACATTTAATATATTCACATCCGTTCATCTTTACTCCCCTTTGTTTGTGTCGATTGGATCGGCGGTCTTTGTTAGTTTTTTGATTGTAGTCCAAAGTTTGTCGATTTTCTCTTTGAACATCTTGTCTAATTCTCGCCGAATATGCAATATTTCTAATGCTAATTTTATCCGATTAGCATAAAGAGATTGCGGGAAAAATCGAATAGATGCCCTTTGAAATTCACTTAATATCATTTCTCTCCTCTATCCCCGTCGGTTGCGGGGGCGTCGTGGATTGTGCAAATGCCTTTAACTGGTGGAATATCTCCAATTTCTTTTGGTAGTGCCTTCAACAGTCTTTGAATTGAATGAATATAAAATCGAAAATCATCCAAATCATCTCTGCTCTTTAATGGAATATCATAAAAAGTATTCCACAACTCTGCTGATAATTTCAAAGATTCGTTTATTTTCTTTTGTTGAAAAATATCATGTTCTTTACTCATTTCACTCCCCATCCTTGCCCTTTTCGGCGTGCAGGCGGTTAAATATTTTAGTCGCTATTTCAAAGCACCGCTCCCTATTGAGATTGGGAGTATTATCGTATAGAAATTGTGCAAGCCAACCGACTTCCGGCGGTTTGTCGATTATCGACTGTAACCGCTTTTTATCGTTTTGTTCACAAAGTAAAGCATCTTCCAACTCATCCGCACGCTCCGCCCGAAGGAAAAGCTCGGCGAGGGCAAATCGTTGTGATGGCAATAAACTGTCCCGATAGATAAGCTCGTTAAGTTCCTTATTCGTTTTCATTCTCACTCCATTTCAAAACCCCAGCTCCCCCCGACAATGTGCGAGGGGAGAGGGGTTGCGGGTTGTTATTGCCGATCTCGAATAGCAAGCGCCCGTAACTCAGCATGAAGACGCCTGTATTCTCGATAGTGATTATAGACCTTGCGATGCCCGTTGTCGAACAAAACCTTTTCGATTGTATCTTGCACAATTTCAATATCGGCGATGTCGGCGGCGGCGCAATAATCTTCATTGAGTCTTTGAACGACCTCTTTGGTCATCTCAAGCACTGGGGCAAGGTCTGTTCCGCCAACGGCTTCGACGGCGGCGAACATAGCTTGCTCGATTCGGCTCGAATCGAACGGCATTACATTGTTTTCTCGGTCTCTAAATTTTGTGATCATAAATCTCTCCTTTTTGGGGAATGTGGTTAATTGTTAGTGTGTTTTTGTCATAATCGACAATCGACACATATTTCTTTTGAGAAATAAGAAAATCTGCAATCTCTTTTAGTGTAGTGGTTTTGAAAGCACCAGAGACGGTTATCACGGTTTGTTTCTGCACTTTACTCCTTGAGCTTGAGCGTTACGCTCGGCTCGGTTGTTGTGAATGGAATATCGGCGATCTGCATATCTTCGCAGACTGCCTTCCAATCGATTTTCTCAATATTGACTGTATGTTCGGCAATTATCGTCCTCGGAGCGGTCTCAATAATTTTGCCACCGAGAGTATAATCGAATGTCCGGCGTCCCTTGCTATACGATGCCCTTACATTGCCAGCGTCAACGGTCTTGCCGACGGCGAGGACTTCGGTCTTGATCGCCTCTTCGATGTCCTCGAGGATTTGTTTTTGCGCTTCCCATTGTAACATCAGATTCGCAAGCTCGGAGGCGGTAAGCGGTTGTCCGGTGATTCTAATTTTGAATGTGTCCATTATTACCTTTCGTCTTCGTCGCCTTCAGTAGCGTCCGATTGTGGATGTTTTTCGTCTTCTTTGCGGGCGTTGAGTAAATTCATTGCCCTTAGTGCCGGATCGATCTGTGATAGCTCGATGTCCTTTAGGGATGTGAGTTCAATTGCAGATAGCTCGACCTTCGCCTCGGTAGGGTATAGTTTTGCGATCTCAATTATCCGCCGGAGTTTATCCATTGTGATATCGAGTTCTTGACATATCGAATCGTATCTTGACTCCAGCACATCCTTCGCCGACCCGCTTTCGACATCGTGATGTTGTAGAAATTTAGTTACAAAGACCGGTTGCCCGCTTCCGATAGTGTGTAGCCTCTTGACCTGTGCCGGATTGATAAAGCCTGCTCGCTGTTCAGATTCTTGCGGTTTAGTCTCGGCGGGCTTCGATTGCTCTACAAAGGGTTTCGACTCGGCGACAACCTCGGACTCGGTTAAAACAAAACCGTCTTCGTCAACCTCCGCTCCTAACTCTTCCGGCGTGTAAATCGGCATTCCCCCAAATACTCCGGCACAATACCATTTTGCACCGTTCGACATTGCCCTTGCAAACATCATATTTCTGGGGAATTTCCCCATATTTTGAGTGCCTGCTTTTTTGGCGTCTTCAATATCGAATTTCGACTCGCCTGCCTCTTTGCCGTTCTCAAAGAATTTTATCCGGCAAGCCTTGTCATTTAATTCTTCGATATGATAATCATAACGGGGGTCGTTTTTGATTAGGGTTGCTATGAGATTTGCACCAAGCGTTGGCTTGCCTTGTATGATGTGGATGCCGGTCATCGAGGCGAACGGAGCAATTCCTATTTCTGCGCCTGCCATAACTTTTGCAATCGCTTGCGCTTTTGTCTTTGAATCTGCAAAATAACCGGACTCTTGTAAGGCACACGCCGCTCGCTGTATCTGGTCGAACTGTCCATAGATAGCGAGGGCGTTATTTTTCGATTCGTTCATGTTTTGTAACTCCTGTCGATTTTGTTTGTGATTTTTGTTGTGATTTAGATTGTCGTAACGGCTCGGAATAGCGCCGTCGCATTTTGTCCGATTGCTCGGTCTCCCAATCAATGCGGACTTGCCTTGCCCGAAGCTCGTCGGGGTTTTCGTAGTGTCGTTTTCTGTTCATATCCGCCCCCAGCAGAACTGCTTGTCGATATGTCGAGCTGTTGCTGGACTGTCATCGCCGTCATCGAAATCATAAGAGAACTCTGTCTCTGGATCGTAGGACGGGCAATCGTCGGGATGAGTTCCGAAATTATCGGTGTTTAGCTTACAGTGTTCGCAATCGAAAAACATTTATTTTCCTCTTGACTTTCGTGTTGCGAGTATGTATTATTATAATACTCGTTTGATTGTTTCATAACAGCTCCGAAGACGCCGCCACTTGACGGCGTTTTCGTTTTGTCTATACCTCGACGGGCGTATTGACTCCAAAAATAGCCTGATAGACATCTTCGTAGTCAACCTCTAACCCCTTTGCTAACCGGCGCATCGTATCGACCTGAGGTTCTGACTCAATAGCGTTGATCGTCTGCTTATGCACTTCGGAAGCGACGGCAAGCTCGTCGACTGTCAGCCCTTTGCTAAGCCGGAGTTTTTTGAAGTTGTTTATTGCCATATTACTGGTCTCCTTTTGTGTTATATTATTTTCCTGATTATCCTATCGGTCTTTGCATATAATATCACAAGACCGATTATTGCGAGGATGAGATATTCGGCGTGGATTGACATTATTTACTCTCCTTGTCAAATAATTTACTAAATTGGTATGATACATACCCGACAAAACAAGTTGCCATAAACCAAAACACACACACTCGCCAATCGTATGGACTCATTTTTCTCCCTTCTCCTTCAACGCCTCCGCAAGGTTGCGCTCGGCTTGTTTGAGTAAATCTATAATAGACCGCATTAGTTCGATATTTTGATCAATAGTCCCTATACCTTGTCCACGATCTAATAGAAATTGTTTTGACGCTTTGAACCGATATAATAACCACGACGCTTTTAACTCGAATGTTTTGCGCATATTTGGGGGACATCGAAAAGATGTAGCGGTCTCGATGTCCTCTAATAGGTTATCTATTTTTGTGTGCAGTTGATCGATGATTTTTGTAATCTCGATTGTCTTGTCGGTTGTCATTTCGACCGCCTTGTTAGTCGATTGTTTATCACTCTTGCAAAAAACATCGCTACATCGTGGGGTGATGAGAAATCTCCAAAATTCATCCTACTATATATTTCGTTTATTGCATTTGTCATTAAAGTAATAAGTTCCTGCTCATCGGGCAAAAATTCTTCAAACTCGGTAATACATTTATTCCAAGTCTTTTTAACTGTTTTTGAATTAGCAAAATCGGACTTAGAAATTATCTGTATTTGTGGTCGGTTGTTTATTTTCTCATTCATTTCACTCCTCATTGCCCGTCGGGACGGGGGGTTGTTTTTCACTGGTTGCCTTTTTGATTGCATTTTGACCCTTCCCTAATGCTGAGCAATGGTCGATAGCATTCTGATGATCCCCATATTTCGAATGTATTAAAAATAGCTCATCCATACATTCTTGTAACGCCTCTAATAACTCCGGTGCGCTTGCTATAAGACAGGCATCCTCTTCTTCGATTTCACCATAGCAAATATCTTTATCGTTTTCGTCTTCGATTCGACTTGCTCTTCCAAATCCATTTCGTATGATTTTCCATTTCATTGTAACTCCATTCTATCTAAATTGTCATTGTTTGCAGTGCCGGTCAGGATAATAAAGTTGCTGTTGCGGTTCTAAGTTTGTTTAACTTGTCCCGACCCGACCGGCGATTTTGTATTTGATTCGATAACCGGCGACAGTGGGGCATCGCCGTGCCGTTGTTAGCGGCGGTGCATAGTTACTCCTTTTGTTGTTTAGCTTTGCGTAATTTTATTATCCTTTCGATAATTGGATAATCTTTTAAGCAGTCTTGTAAATATTCACAGGGTTCACATCCGAAGCCCCCAAAACAAACTAATGGACTATGGGGAATAACAGTATTGTCTTTATATTCCCCTTTTTTGCATTCCTTATCCATTTCTATTGAGTAGTTTTTGAAATTTCACCCATTGTTCCTCAATAATAGTTTCGCAATCGTGTTGTGTATCGGGGGCGAGGGTTATCCAAATATTTTCTGAACCGTCGATTACAACACAAGTCCATTTTTCGCCGACACAATAATATCCTGCAATCATAGCAGAATTAACATAGGCTCTAAACCTATTATCTCCGATTTTGTCAAATCTAATTTCCATTTAGACCTCCTTAAAGTTTTTCAACATTAGTTAATAAGCCCAGACAAAATGGGATTCCCATTATTACCAAAGCCATTAAACAGTGTTCATAAGACATTATAGCGGCGGGGGAATATTCTCCTATTGAAGATGCAATCAATAATGTTACTGTTGCTATAAAAAATATCCCCAACCAAAAGAAAACCTTGTTTTTCATCGTATCTCCTCTTTGTTTTCATTTCACCGGCGGGTATTGTCTGCAAAGTTGCAGGGCGAACCCGACGGAGGTTGTTATTTGATTAGGTATCCAATATCTTGGATTAATGTGCTGATCGCCTCTGCTCTCGGTGCAAATATATTTTCAGCCCATTTGAAGATTCTCATAAAGCCGATTATCGACATCGTTAAACAAAAACAAAGTCGTATAATCACGAAAATTAAACTCCCCTGAAATTGTATCGGATATAAAACAAACAACAAATATGGCAAGGTTGCGAAAAGTAACCCTCCCAGAACATTGAATATCCCCTGAAAGAAAAGTAACTTTTCATAATGGGGCAATATTTCATTCGCCGCTATTCCTAAACCTTTTGCTATTTGGTCGATAGCTCGGTTGACATCCATTGATAGTCTAACATTGTTTAGCATTTTCTCATCCTTTCTATTATTGTTTTCGATTAAACGGTCGGGTTTGTTTTTTTATAATGCCAAATTAGCCTGAAAGGGTTTTTCTATTTTAGCTCCCTTTTTTATATTTTCTTCTGCGGGCAATAACTGTAAGTTTGACAAAGCCCAACATCGTTTGAAATCAATATCGGTTGCTTTATTAAAATTAAAAGCAACAATTGGAATTATGTGATCGATATGTAACTTGCCATCTAAAAAGTCTTGCCAAGTGAAATTATTAGGGAGCGTCTTTCTTAGTCGTTTTTCAAGGTCTTCTGCTGTATAACCGACAAGGTCTTTCCATCGGCGTCCTCCCTTTTTGCCCTTTAATGATGTTCTTACTGCCCTTGATATGCGATCACTCAACTCCGCTTTAATAGATTCTTCCATTTTTTCTTGCTCTGTTCTTTGGGGTCGTTTTTTGCGTTTTATTAAAATTAAATCTTTTCTTTTATTATAGTATTCTTGACAATATTTTTTTATTTTTTCTTTATGTTTTTCTCTATATTTTTTTTGACATTCTTTAAACTTTTCGGTCTGTCGATAGACTTTTTGATAGGCTTTTTGGTAAGTTTTTCTTTCATCACTCTCTTGATAGGCTTTTGCTTTTTGTGGGTCTTTACAATCCATAACTATCCTTAAAAAGCAATCGCCCCGTGAAACACAGCGGAAAGACTGTCGGGGCGATGCTAAATCAAAAATTGTTGTGCGGTGATTATTCCGCTGTGTTTCATTATACAATATAAGACTTTTTAAGGAAAAGTCAATACTTTTTATTGTAAAATTATGATAAGGCATATTTGGACTCACCTCATTTATATCCCGCAGTGTCCATTGACCGAATTACTGTCAAGCAGTTAAGGACTTGGCGGTTTTTGGGAATCGACCAGTGTCTTGTCGGTTGCTATCGAAAGCCACGAGCTTATTGCACTCGCCGTCTCATATCTAATTCAAAGCTATCACCTTTTTCGATACCATGCGTTCGATTCCCAAAATCATTCACTTTTCAAAATCATGGGAGCGGACTGGTTACCTTGTCTATTGTTGCCTTTATTGTCATTACTCGTTTAATTAGCAACTCACTTTCGCCAGACCCGCTCCCAAATATCTCCGGTCGGTTGCTTGAAATACCATATCATTGTGATTGGATTGCCGACCGGTTAAAATTTATTCGTCAAAAAATCCCAAATTTACCATGTCGATTGAAATTTCCTCGAGGTCAAGGTCTTCAGGTATTTCTTCGACCTGTCGAGGTTCGTCTTGGCAAATGTCTTCTGAACTCAAATACCAAAAAGTGCCGTCTTGTAACAGAACAAAGGTATCGCTTTCACTTCCCCACGCCCTTACGATTTCACTATTTCTTCGATCCATGATAAATCCTCCTTGTCGATTATCGACCGGTTATCTGCTTTTTATGGTTGTCAGGTTAAGTTCATTCGCCCGACTTTCAATTTGTTCTAAAAGTCTTTTCTCGGCTCTGCACATATCTTTATGTTCAAAATCGGCTTTTAATATATCCCATTGACTTCCGGTTTCCCTTCGTAATTTCAATGCCTTAAAAGCCTGTTTTTTGTATTGCCTTAACTCAATTAAATGTCCAAGTAATGAGCAGTCTGGCAATTTCATAACGGGGCAATATTCCATTTTCGACTCCATTATTATCGACTCTTGACGATAGTGAGTTGAAACTCACTGCCGTCGGTTGTTGTTATTGTTAGCTCCTTGTTATCGGATTAGACCCAATACTTCTCGATTGCATCGTCGATGTCGTTTGCCTCGCCAATTTCCCCGTAATCGTCGGGGAGGGTTTCAATTTGGCTATAACCCCTACAATCAAGTGGGTTTTTATACCAAATTGTGCCATCCGGTAATCTTACAAATTCCATTTCAAACTCCTAAATTTTTGATTGTTTCCAAATTTGTCATCGGTGCTTACTCGGAGGCTTTGAACTCCCGTTGGCGACTTTACACGCCGATTTTTCAATCAGCGTTTTGGATATTCTATCGTCGCTTTCCTTTCAATTGCTTACTCGGTTGCGTCTGAGCAGGCGACGATTTTATTAAGTTTTTAAAGGAAATTTTTTAATTCCCCGTCTTTCAAAATACAATATACGACTTTATTAAGGATTATACAAGCCTTTTTTTATAATAAAAACAGATTTCCGACCGAATTTTAACAGTATTAAAGTAGGGTTTTCGATGTTAGTCATTGTAATATATGAAGTTATGTCATTTTGGGTATATTCTGGTTGTCAAGATAGTTTTTTATGATAAAATAAATCAATCCGCAAATGGAAATATCAAAGAAAACCAGAAAACTAACATAGTTTATATAACTTTTTGAAATTGAAAAGGGGGGTCTTTTAATATTTGGGAAGTTATATAAAACACATTAGTTTTCTGGTTTTCTGGGGTCGGGGATCGGCAATCTATACCATATAATAAGGATGCCCCCGTGCCGAGAGTTGACACGGGGGCTT